>Ga0228698_1000122_pt1 | contig 70756 bp, 67 predicted proteins | sample McNCre117_Aug_MG_FD_178015 | JGI IMG/M metagenome (GOLD analysis project Ga0228698, IMG submission 178015) | Freshwater microbial communities from McNutts Creek, Athens, Georgia, United States - 1-17_Aug_MG | ecosystem: Environmental > Aquatic > Freshwater > Creek | place: USA: Georgia...
TCACCATGGCCCGCATCGGCAGCGGCCCGGCAGCCGTCATGCATACTGAACTGCTGACCATTCCATGCCCTCAAACCCTAAAACCGGGGAAAAACGGCTGAGGCCACGCCAGCAAAGTACTGCGGCCAGTGATCACTCAGAGAGGGGCCAGGCCTCCTGCACGTTCACACCGAGGGCAATGCCTCTGGCGCTGTATCTGCCACATCCATGCCTGGTTGGGCAGCAGATAGCTCCAGAGTGGGTGCCATCGGCTGCGCAAACAAGGCCGCAACCCGCTTTTTCGACTTGATGTTGGCGGAAATCCCACGCGCAGCCGGCTTTGACTGGGACTCCCAGCTGGCCTTGGCGTCTGGCGCGGAACTAGGCTCGTACGGCTTGTCAAAAAACGGATCTGCCGGTGCGCGGGGCGGCCGGGCTACGCTGCGCAGTTCGCGGCTGTTTCGCCCCCCGCGGTCCCCATCGTCTGACTCCGACCGGCTCCGGCGTGGGCGCGAATCCCCTTCGCGGTCGTCACGACCCCAATGCCGCTGTCCGTCGTTGTAGCGTGCGTGGCCGTGGCCATCGCCGCCCGCAATCTGGAACGGCTCCACCTCGGCCTTCTGCTTGATCAGTTTCTCAATGTCGGCCAGCAACCGGGCATCCGACGGTGTGACCAGCGACACCGCCACACCCGAAGCCCCGGCACGGCCTGTCCGGCCAATGCGGTGCACGTAGTCTTCGGCATTGAAGGGCAAATCAAAGTTGAACACGGCAGGCACATCCTTGATGTCCAGACCACGGGCGGCCACATCGGTGCACACCAGCAAGTCCACGCTGCCGTTTTTGAAGGCATCCAGCGCCTTCAGACGCTCATCCTGCGATTTGTCACCATGCAAAGCCGCCGTGTTCAGGCCATCGCGCTCCAGGGAGCGGGCCAATCGTGCACAGCCCAGCTTGCTGTTCACAAACACAAACGCCTGCTTCAGCCCCCGCTCGCGCAGCACCTGCACCACGGCACGGCGCTTGTCTTCATCAGCGACCCCAATGAACTTCTGCTCGACGGTGGAGGCTGTGGCATTGGAACGCGCTACCTCAATGGTGACGGGGTTTTGCAAATAGCTGCCCGCCAACCGCTTGATTTCGGGCGAAAACGTGGCTGAGAACAGCAGAGTGGTGCGTTGCTTGGGCAGGTAGCTGAGGATGCGCTGCAGATCGGGCAAAAAGCCGATGTCCAGCATGCGATCGGCCTCGTCCAGCACCACATACTCCACCTGATTGAGCACACAGTTTTTGGCCTCAATGTGGTCCAGCAAGCGCCCGGGTGTTGCCACCAGCACTTCCACACCGGCTTTCAGCTCCAGCGTCTGGGGCTTCATGTCCATGCCGCCAAACACCACGGCGCTGCGCAAATGGGTGTACTTGGCATACAGCTTGACTTGCTGCGCCACCTGATCGGCCAGCTCACGTGTGGGCAGCAACACCAGCGCCCGCACCGGATGGCGGGCAGGAGATGTGGACGCATTTTCGTGCTTCATCATGCGCTGCAGCAACGGCAATGAAAACGCAGCGGTTTTGCCCGTTCCGGTTTGTGCAGCGCCCATCACATCCTTGCCCTGGATGACGACAGGAATGGCCTGCGCCTGAATCGGCGTCATGGTCGTGTAGCCCATTTCGGCCACGGCTTTGGCCAACGATGGGGCCAGATCTAATTGGGAAAAAGAGTCGCTCATGTATTGCCGATTGTCGCACTGCAGCGACGCCAGGCAGAACAGCCCCCAAAAACCAGGCCGGTCACGCCTTGGGCAGGGTCACACCCACCTGGCCCTGATACTTGCCGCCACGGTCCTTGTAGGACACGTCGCAGATCTCGTCGCTCTCGAAAAACAGCACCTGCGCGCAGCCTTCGCCTGCATAGATGCGGGCAGGCAATGGCGTGGTGTTCGAGAACTCCAGCGTCACGTAGCCTTCCCACTCGGGCTCGAACGGGGTGACGTTGACGATGATGCCGCAGCGGGCATAGGTGCTTTTGCCCAGGCAGATGGTGAGCACATTGCGCGGAATGCGGAAGTACTCCATGGTGCGCGCCAGCGCAAAGCTGTTGGGAGGAATGATGCAGCTGTCGCCGTGGAAATCGACAAAGCTCTTTTCGTCGAAATTTTTAGGGTCCACCACCGTGCTGTGGATGTTGGTGAACACCTTGAACTCGGGAGCACAACGGATGTCGTACCCGTAGCTGCTGGTGCCGTAGCTGATGATTTTCTGGCCGTTGGCCTCCCGGATCTGGCCGGGCTCGAACGGCTCAATCATGCCGTGCTGCTCAGCCATGCGGCGGATCCATTTGTCGCTTTTGATGCTCATCGGGCACTCCTGTGGCCAGAATTGTAGGAGCAGGAGCATCTCCAGCCTGAGGCTTTGGTTGAACGCAAGGCTGCGCACGGCAGAGGCGCTGATTCACTGCGGAATGGCGCCGACCTCCAAAAATTCCACCTCTTGAAGCGTCGTGATCGCAAAATCTGAATGTGATACTGGCAAAATGCCATTTTTGGAGTTGATATTCCCATCCGCATGAACACCCAGGCCCCACCCGAAGCCCCATCCGACACGCTCACCACCCGCGAAGTGGCACACAAGCTGGGGTTGGCCGTGCGCTCTGTTCAGCTGATGGTAGACCGTGGTGAACTCCGCGCATGGAAAACATCAGGCGGGCATCGGCGCATCCTGGCTCAGTCGGTGAAAGATTGGTTGACCCGCTCTCCCAACGCGTTGTCGGGCGGCCTTCCTGTCGAGCCACCCAAAACCACCTTCAATGCCCGCCGGCGCAACAGCGACACAGGAAAGGTCACGGTTCTGATCATTGAAGATTCCGTGCATTTCCAGCGGGTACTGAGCCTCCTGATTCAAAACTGCCAAGCCGACGTTGCACTGCATCTGGCCAACGACGCGGCGGTGGGCCTGGCACTCTGCGGTGCGGTGCGCCCAGACATCATCATTGTGGATTTGCTGCTGCCCGGCATTGACGGAGCAGCACTCATCACCAGCCTGCGGTCCCAACCTTACTTTGAGGGGATGCAGCTGATGGTTGTGACGGCTCTGGACGAAGCAGAACGCGAACCCTACGCCTATGCGCTCACCGGCATCCCCGTCATTGAAAAGAAAGACCTGACCCAACGCTTTACCCATGAGTTGTCCGCGTTGCTGGAGCGAATTCAAAACGACCTCTGACTTTCCCTCGCATGCCCCCTGCAAAAGCACCCTCTTCGGGTGCTTTTTTGTTTCGTATCTGTTGGATTGGCCCTGCCTCCGAAAGAATATTTGATATTTTCAAAAGAAAATATGCATATTTAATGATATATTTATTTCATTCGATATTTTTTATTCAAGAGAAACACCATGCTTGCGCCTCTCCACACGCTCGATCATCCTGTCACCGCAGAAGCATCTGACCCCGCACACCACATGGATCAACCACGCGCATGCTTTCAGGCCACACGCGTGCGACTGGCCTCAGCTGCTGAACTGGCACTGGGATTGACACGGGATTTCGGTTGCATTACCAAGGAAATCATGGGTGCATTCCCCGAGATATTGCCCGTTCTTCGCATGGCATGCACCCCGCCCATGTCGGTGGCCGAACTGGCCTCACACACTCAACTTTCAGCCCAGTGGTTCAGTGCTCTGGAAAATGACCGCATTCCACACGACGATGTGGTGGCCAACCTGGATGGACTGGAGCGTGCCGCCGAAGCACTCACTCAAGCCATGGATCAAGTGGCCTTTCCATGGCTAGAGTCAGGACGAAGCGCCAGTTCACGCGAATTGTTGATTGCCACCTTCTTCGTGGCAGACCGCATGTGCTGCACACAATACGCAGAAAACCAGATGGACGGGGCTCACCTTTGATCAACGGGTGATCTTGCCGACAACGCCTTCGACCAGCCAGTTCATCTGCAGAATCTGGTCGTCGTGGAGCACGTGGCCTGCGGCAATCACCGGCTTGCCTTCGTTATCAAACACGGGGGCATGGGCCCGAAAAGGGTGCAGTTGGCCTGCGGCGATGTCCTTCTGGCGTGCCAACACTTCTTCCTGCACGGCCTTGGGTACTTTGGGTCCAAACGCATCGACGCGGATCATGCCGTCCTTCACCCCGCCCCACAGTCGGCTGCTCGTCCAGTTGCCATCGCGCACGGCTTGAACGCGGCGTGTGTAGTACTCACCCCATTGGTGGGTCACGGCCAGGACCTGGGCATCTGGGGCGGCTTTTCGCATGTCGGAGTGATAGGCCACGGCTAACTTGCCGCGCTCTTGTGCAGCAGCCATCACCGCAGTAGAGCCGGTGTGAAACGCCAGCACCTCTGCCCCCTGGTTCATGAGCGTCATGGCCGCTTCGCGTTCGCGGGGTGGATTGAACCACTCACCCAGCCACACCACACGCACCTGAGCAGCCGGGTTGACCGAACGCATGCCCAAGGTGAACGCATTGATGCCCTGAATCACTTCGGGAATGGGAAACCCGGCCACATAACCGGCCTGGGAAGCCAGCCTCCCTGCCGCCACGCCAGCCAAATACCGGCCTTCGTAGTAGCGGGCGTTGGCCACTGACACATTAGGCGCTGTTTTATAGCCTGTGATGGATTCGAACTTCACATTCGGAAATTCAGCCGCCACTTTGAGCGTGGGCTCCATGTACCCAAAACTCGGTGTGAAGATGATGTCTGCCCCGCTGCGAGCCAAATCACGGATGACGCGCTCGGAGTCCGGTCCTTCAGCCACATTTTCGACAAAACGGGTACTCACCTGCACCGGCTGGCCTGGTTTGTTGAGCGCAGTTTCCACGGCTTGACGGGCATCGTCGTGCTGGCGGGTCCACCCTGCTTCGGTGATGGGCGACACATGCACCCACGCGGCCTGAACAGACAGCCTGGAGCCGCTGACCGTTTGGGCCAACACGGCGGTAGAAAGAATGGGAGAAAAGGAAAAACTGGCGGCCACGAGCGTGGCAGCGAGGTTTTTGTACATGGTGGTCCTCTACATGGCTTCCAAAACACACACCTAGACCGGGAAGCACGGTTTAGGCGGAAATAATTCTAACCAAAACAAAGCTCATCGCTTAACAGGCGTCTTTGAATGCTATCTATTTAAAATCATCCTCTACCCTTTGCAAGTACACAGCCCGTTGCTCTGGGTTGATGAAACTGGCCTCAAAACTGTTGCGGGCCAACTGCTTCACATGGGCAGCAGACAGGTCCAACGCCTGCACGGTTTGTACCCAGTTGGCATTCATGTACCCGCCAAAGTAAGCGGGATCGTCGGAATGGATGGTGGCGCAAAGGCCCGCATCCAGCAGGCGTTTGAGTGGATGGTCGGCCAGGTCGTTCACCACACACAGTTTGAGGTTGGACAGTGGGCACACCGTCAACGGCACACGCTCGGCGGCCAATCGCCTCACCAGCTCGGCATCTTCCAGGCAACGCACACCGTGGTCGATGCGCTCGGCTTTCAGCACGTCCAGCGCCTGCCAGATGTAGCTGGGAGGCCCCTCTTCGCCAGCATGGGCCACCACACGCAAGCCCAGTTCACGGCAACGGGCAAACACTCGGGCAAATTTTTCAGGCGGATGCCCCAGTTCGCTGCTGTCCAGCCCCACTCCCACCAGTGCATCACGGTCAGGCATGGCGGCTTCCAGCGTGGCCCATGCGTCTTCCTCGCTCAGATGACGCAGGAAACACAGAATGAGATGACTGGTGATGCCCCAGCGATCCCGGGCCGCTTCGCAGGCTCGTTTCAACCCACCGATGACCGTGGACATGGGCACACCCCGTGCAGTGTGCGTCTGCGGGTCGAAAAACAGCTCGGCATGCACCACATGGTCAGCATGGGCACGCTCAAAGTACGCCATGGCCATGTCGAAAAAATCGACCTCATGCAGCAGCACGCTGGCTCCGGCGTAGTAGATGTCCAGAAAGCTTTGCAAATCCGTGAAGGCATAGGCCGCACGCAGAGCCTCCACATTCGGGTACGGCAAGGTCAAGCCATTGCGCTGCGCCAGGGTAAAAATCAGTTCCGGCTCCAGCGAGCCTTCAATGTGGATGTGCAGCTCAGCTTTGGGAACGCGGCTTGCCAGCTCACCAACCATTTGCGTGTCGTCCTGTGGCATTGTTGAATCGGGCGTTTTCATACTCGGGCTCCAAAACGTCAAAGGCCGCCCGAGGGCGGCCTGAAGGCATCACGACGACCAGTCCAAGGACTGGTCTTGCACGACATCAGCCGCCAGGCACTTTGCCGTCCACGCCCTTGACATAGAACTTGATGCCACCCAGAAACTTGTCATCGGCCACCTCGCCGGCCTTCAGCACTTCTTTGCCATCCTGACCCACGATGGGGCCTTTCCAAATGGTAAAGCTGCCATCTTTCAGACCCGCCTTGACGGTATCCACCTTGGCTTTGGTGTCGGCGGGGACATCGGCCGCAATGGAAACGATGTCGATGGCACCTTCTTTCACACCCCACCATGCAGCGCCGGTGGACCAGGTGCCATTCAGGGCATCACCCACAGCCTTCACGTAATAGGGGCCCCAGTTGATGACAGCAGAAGCCAAATGGGCCTTTTCGTCATACTTGGACATGTCCGAATCCCAACCGAAGGCACGCTTGCCCAGCTTGCCAGCGGTTTGCAGCACAGCGGAAGAGTCGGTGTTCTGGAACAGGATGTCAGCCCCTCCGTTGATGAGCGATGTGGCTGCTTCGGTTTCCTTTGGTGGGTTGAACCACTCGCCCACCCAAACCACCTTGGTGGTGATTTTGGGATTGACCGACTGTGCACCCAGCGTGAAGCTGTTGATGTTGCGGATCACCTCAGGGATAGGGATGGACCCCACCACACCCAAGCTGTTGCTCTTGGTCATGGAGCCGGCAATCACGCCGGCCATGTACGCGCCTTCGTAGGTGCGGCTGTCGTAGGTGCGCAGGTTGGCGGCGGTCTTGTAACCGGTGCCATGCTCGAATCTGACGGCAGGCGTATCGGCCGCCACTTTCAACATGGGCTCCATGTATCCAAAAGTGGTGCCGAAAATCAATTTATTGCCTTGGGCAGCCATGTCACGGATGACCCGCTCGGCATCTGCACTTTCTGGCACGCTTTCGACAAAACTGGTCTTGACCTTGTCGCCAAATTCTTTTTCAACGGCTTTGCGTCCGTTGTCGTGGGCAAATGTCCAGCCGCCATCTCCCACCGGACCCACGTAGGCAAACGCCACTTTCAGAGGCTCGGCAGGCGCTGCTGCGGCTGGCGCAGGAGCCGGAGCCGGTGCAGCGACAGGCGCTGCCTCTTCCTTTTTGCCACAACCCACCAACACGGCAGAGGTCAGTGCCCCAAGGGCAGCCATTTGCACCAACGAACGCTTTTGTACGGACATTCAAAACTCCTGAAAAAAACAAACTGTGGACCGACAAAACCAATTATGAGCCGGGGTAGAACGGCTTGCCAATGCTCCCGGGCATGTTCACACGAATCCAGGTTGGGTTGCGTGAAATAAGCGCCAGCACCACCACAGTGGCCACATACGGCATCATGGTCAAAAACTGGCTCGCAATGTTCGCGCCAGCTCCCTGCAAATGGAACTGCAACATGGTCACCCCACCAAACAGGTACGCACCCAGCAACACCCTTGCCGGACGCCAAGTGGCAAAGGTGGTCAGGGCCAACGCAATCCAGCCTTTGCCAGCCACCATGCCTTCCACCCAGAGCGGGGTGTAAACCGTGGAAATATAGGCCCCCGCCAATCCACAGAGGCTACCGCCCAGCATCACCGCCATCAGTCGAATGCGGCGTACCGGGTAGCCCAGTGCATGGGCGGATTCTGGGCTTTCGCCCACACTGCGCCACACCAAACCGGTGCGGCTGCGGTACAAAAACCAAACCAGGCCAGCGGCCAACGCCATGACGGCGTACACCATGGGATGGTGGCGAAACAGCGCGGCCCCCACCAGGGGCACATCACCAAGCACAGGCCAAGCCCACTGCACCGTTTGCTCCGGCAAGCGGCTTTGCACATAACCCGTGCCTGCAAAGGCCGAAAAACCCGTGCCAAACAACGACAACGCCAACCCGGTGGCGTACTGATTGGTATTGAGCCAAATCACCAGCACACCAAACAGGCCTGCCAGCACAGCCCCTGCAGCCATACCTGCGGCAAAGCCGGCCCATGCGTTCCCGGTGTGCACCACGGTGGCAAAGCCCGCCAATGCCGCGCACAGCATCATGCCCTCGGCCCCCAGGTTGACAATGCCGACCTTCTCATTGATGAGCAAACCCAGCGATGCAATGGCCAGCACGGTGCCTGCGCTCAGAGTGGCGGCAATCAGGAGGGCATAGGCTTCCACGGTCGGTGCTCCAGATTCATTTGACCCACTTGAGTCGGTAAGCGATCAGGGTGTCGCAGGCCAGCAGAGTGAACAACAGCAAGCCCTGAAACACGCCCGTGATGGATTTGGGCAACCCCAGGCGCGATTGCGCCAGTTCGCCGCCAATGTAGAACATGCTCATGAGAATGGCCGAGAACACCATGCCCACCGGGTGAAGCCGCCCGACAAAGGCCACGATGATGGCGGCAAAGCCGTAACCTGCGGGAACAAACGGCGTGAGTTGCCCAATGGGGCCCGCCACCTCCAACGCGCCAGCCAAACCGGCGGCACCGCCACTGGTGAGCAGGGCCACCCAGAGCGCCTTGCGCGAAGAAAAGCCGGCATATCGAGCCGCAGCGGGTGCCAGTCCGCCCACTTGCTGGGCAAATCCACCCAGCGTGCGAAACAAGTACACCCACAGACCGCCCACCCCAGCCAACGCCAGCAGCAGACCCACATTCACACGCGAACCGTCGAACAAACGGGGGATTTGCGTGATGGATTCAAAGGTTTTGGTTTGTGGAAAGTTAAAACCCATGGGGTCTTTCCAAGGACCATAAACCAGGTAATTGAGCAGTTGGGTCGCCACATACACCAGCATGAGGCTGACCAGAATTTCAGACGCATGGAACCGGTCGCGCAACCAGGCGGTGATGCTGGCCCAAGCTGCCCCTCCCAGCACGCCGGCCAGCAAAATGAACACCACGACGAAGCGGCTTCCCCCAGGCTCCGCCATCAGTGCCACCCCCCCGGCCGCCATGGCTCCCGCGACAAACTGTCCTTCCGCCCCAATGTTCCACACATTCGAGCGAAAGCAGACGGACAGCCCCAGTGCAATGACCAGCAGCGGCGTGGCCTTGACCATCAACTCACTCCAGGCATAGCCATTTTTGATGGGTTCCCAGAAAAACACCGCGAGCCCACGCACAGGATCTTTGCCTAGCGCAATAAACAGGCTCACACCAATCAACACCGTGAGCAACAAGGCCAATATCGGAGACGCTACACCCCAGAACGGCGAAGCTTGCGGGCGAGCCTCAAACCGCAGCATGGGTCACCTCGCTGGCATGTGGGACATTCCCATCTTCCGCTCCCCACAGGCCAGACATCCACTCGCCAATCCGCTCCACCGTAGCCTGCGCACGAAGCAGACTCGGTGACAACGCGCCCTTGGCCATGACATGCAGTCGGTCACTCATTTCAAACAATTCTTCCAGCTCTTCGCTCACCACCAACACCGCGCAACCCGCGTCACGCAACGCCAGAATTTGGGCACGAATTTGTGCAGCGGCTCCCACATCCACACCCCATGTGGGCTGGCTGATGATCAGCACGCGCGGCTTGGCCTCGATTTCCCGACCCACCAGAAACTTTTGCAAATTTCCACCCGACAACGATTTGGCCGCCGCATGAGGGCCTGCCGCCTTGACGTTGTAGCGCTGAATGATGCCGCGAGCCTGTTCCTGCAAAGCCCCAAGATTCAGCCACCCCATGCCTGCAGACACCGCTTCGCTGCGCGTGAGCAGCAGGTTGTGCGCCAACCCCAAAGAAGGCACAGCGCCTCGACCCAACCGCTCCTCCGGTACGAAGTGCAACCCCAACCTACGCCGCTTTTGGGGATTCAGCCCGCCCATGTCCACCAGAGTGGCCGCACCCGGCACATTCACCTGCAAGACGATGGTGCCACTGGGGGCCCGGTCATCTTCACCCGACAAGGCTTTCAGCAATTCGGCCTGTCCATTGCCAGAAACACCAGCCAGACCCACCACCTCACCGGCACGCAATTGCAGTGACACACCTTGCAGGTCGGTACCGAATGGGTCTGACTTTGGCAACACCAGCCCATCCACCTTCAACACCACCTCTCCAGGCTGGTAAGGACGGGGGTTGAGGACAGGTGGTTCGGCACCAATCATCAAACGGCTGAGGGACGCATTGCTCTCCTCCTGGGGATTGCAAACACCCGTCACCTGACCGCCGCGCAACACCGTACAAGCCGTGCAAAGCGACCGGATTTCGTGGAGCTTGTGGCTGATGTACAAAATGCTGCAGCCCTCGGCAGCCAGTTTGCGCAACACCACAAACAGTTTGTCGACGGCCTGTGGCGTGAGCACAGATGTCGGTTCATCCAGTATCAGCAACTGCGGCTTGGTCAGCAACGCCCGGATGATTTCCACCCGCTGCATTTCGCCCACGCTGAGGGTATGAACGGGGCGAGCCGGATCGACGTCCAACCCATAGGCTGTTGCCGTTTGCTGAATTTGCCGTGTAACCTCGATCAAGCTGATGGTTTTGGACAAACCCAACCACACGTTTTCAGCCACCGTGAGCACTTCAAACAGGCTGAAATGCTGAAACACCATGCTGATGCCCAGCGCCCGTGCCTCCTGGGGGTTGCGGATGTGTACTTCGCGATTGTTGAAAAGCACCTCGCCTTCATCCGGCTTGACCGAACCGTAGATGATTTTCATCAGCGTGGACTTGCCTGCACCGTTTTCACCAAGGACCGCGTGAATCTCCCCCGGCAACACCGTGAGCGACACCCGGTTGTTGGCCACCACGCCCGGATAACGCTTGGTCACACCCCGCAGCTGCAAGCGTGAGGCCATGCCGGATGCGACAACCCTCCCAGTTGCTGCCGCCTGAATGGTGCCCATCGATTTATTCACAAATTAGCATTTGTCGCTTGAATTGAAAGACTTGTTTGCTCACTTTTTTGCAAACTCCCCATGACTTTGTGAGGTCGAAGATGTGTTGTGAGACACCTCTTCTTCTCGAATGTCAGTTTGTACACCGTTGCAGTGCACACCGTCACTCGGGTTGCCACTGAGGGCGTACTTATTTTGATCAAGCAGGCTCCGTGCCACAAAGCTAAACTGAAATGGCCCCACACCCCACAAGCCATCTGCATGCTGGAACACCCTTTGCCACCCATCACACCTACACCAACCGGTCTGTACCGTCATGCCAAAGGTGGCTGGTATGTGGTGGTGGGTAACGCCCGTTGTAGCGAAAGCCTGCAAGGAATGACGTTGTACCGCACGCTGGAGGGGGAAGAAGCAGGACGGTTGTGGGTACGCCCTAGTGCCATGTTCCTTGAAACCGTGACGCACAACGGTCAAACCGTGCCTCGATTTTCCCCTGTGGATGAACCCACTCTGGCCGTGGCTGATCTGCGAACCGCCCGTGCCGTGGTGGCTTGGCGGCAAGGTCAGCTGCAACAGCAGGGCGCCACCATGCGCCCTCCGCCACCCGAGCCCACCACTTGCTGCGGACGTGGCTGCAACGGTTGCGTATGGGAAGGGTATTACCACGCCTTGCAAAACTGGCGGGACGATGCCCGTGCCCTTGCAACCGAACCGCCACCGCTCTAACCAACAGCCCAAGTTACCGCTCAGCGTGGTGGCGCCATTCAACCAAAAATGGGCAAGGTTCCTTGGTTGAAATTGCCAATGTTGGGAAACACCAGCGGCATGTCGCTGGCAGGCACCCCAAACCAGGTGGCCAACGTGGCCCCCAGCTGATCGACGCTGGTGGTGGGTAAAAAACGGCCCTGCCCCACATCGTCTGGGCCATTGACCGCCATGGCGGGCAACTTGCCATAAAAACGCCCACCCGCCACCGCGCCCCCCATGACAAAGTGGTGGCTTCCCCATCCATGATCGGAGCCATCGCCGTTGCTGGACAGGGTACGGCCAAAATCCGAAGCGGTGAAGGTCGTGACCTGCTTGGCCACACCCAGCTCCATCAATGCCGCATCAAAGCTGGTGAGCGCCTCGGACACACTGGTCAATAACCCTGGGTGCTGAGTGACCAAGTTGTCGTGCAAATCAAAACCGCCAATTGACACAAAAAACACCTGCCGCTTGGCCCCCAGTGCGGTGCGGGCTGAGATGGTACGAGCTACCATTTGCAGCTGAGTCGCCAACGAATTGGCCGCATTGAAACCCGTGATCAGCGTAGGGGCAGCCGCCAGAGCCGACGACAGCTGGGCTTCGGCCTCCACCGCCCGCTTCATGATGCGGGTGTGCTCTGCTTCGAACAGATGGCTGCTGGTCGCTTGTGTGAGGTTTTGCAGCGCCTGTGATATGGCGGTGGAACCGAATGTGCTGCCGGAGGTCGCCCGCAACTTCACTGCACCGGAGCTGCTGACTTGGTACTGCACCGCCTGCTGCCCCGACACATACACCGCGTTGCCCGACACGTTCATGCAGGTGAAGGTGCTGGTGCTGTTTTGATTCAAAAACAAATCGCCCAGACGGCCACCCCAGCCCGAAGTCGCCCCTTCCGCCAGACTGGACTGCCAGATGGATTGCTGGTCATTGTGGGAGAACAGCTTGGGTGGCAGCGGCACACTTTTGGCGTTGTATTGCGCCAGCGTGGTGGGCGTGGTGAGCGTTCCCACATTCAGCAGCACCCCCAAGCGCCCGGCATCAAACACCGCACGCATGCCACTCATTTGTGGTGCCAAGGCCATTTGCGTACCACTGGGTAAGCCGGTGGTGGCATTGAGCGCCAGCAATTGGTCACGTGGCGTCGCCAGTGCGGCCCGAATGGTGGTGTAGGCCGCATGGTTGGTGGCGTCGTAGGGCACCACGGTGTTGCCGTTGTCATTGGCACCGTACAAAAAAACACACACCAGCGCTTTGTAGTCGTTCACCGGGCCGGCCGCTGCGGCCTCCCCCATGGCCGAAAGCGACAACGCCCAGGGAGCAGCCGCCCCGGCCGCCGACAGCACCGCCCCCCTGCGCAAGAATTCACGCCGCTGCAAATTGGCCACCCCTTGGGTTACGTGGCGGGAAGCAGAAATTTCTGTACGCATGGCTGGCCTCCGTTTTACTTTTGCACCAAATACTCGGGCGCACACAGCACCAGCCACACGGTGGCGTAAATGCGGTTGAGGCGGTTGGTGTCGGTGGCCGATGCCATGCTGCCCACTGCCGAGACAATGGTGGCTCGACTGGCCGCACCCAGTTGCCCCGCCGCCAGCAGCAGATTCACCTGATCGAACAGCGCCCCCGCATCGCCAACCAGAAGCAGCAAGCTGGCATAGTCGGCTTTCACCTCTCCCGCTCCGCTAGACACCACGGTTTGCATCCAGTTGGCGTACCCCACCACGGTGGATTCGTTGGTGATTTGGAATTCCGGCGCGGCCAGCCCGGCGGTGCCCAGGCTGGTACCCGGCGGTATATAACCGGGCCTGAAAAAATTGAACACTGAGGGCGAGCGCAACGGGCTTTGCCCCAGGCGGGTAGAAGCACTGGACTGGTTGCCCACATTCCACAGCTCTGTGGGTGAGTACGCACCAAAAGTGCGTGCCCATTGAATGAAGCGCACCATGGGTTCGCGCAGCTTGCCCCCCCCTGGTTTGGTGGATGGGGTTCTGGCTTCGGTATCCAGCAACACCGCCCGTAACACCGCTTGCATATCGCCGCGCACACCTTGTTCGTTGCGCGCAAAAGCAGCTGCCACCCTGGCCACATAGGCGGGTGACGGGTTGCTGCACACCAACCGCTGAATGAGCTGCTGCCCAATGAATGGCCCGGTGTTGGGGTGGTTGAACAAGGCATCCAGAGCCGTTTTCAATTCGCCCACGCCATCGGTGCCCGCTGGCAGCGTCATGCCCAAGAATTTCTTTTCCTCGGGCGAGTGACGGCTGGCTGTGAACACCATGGGCCGCCCTGCATGGTCGGGCACAGAGGCACTGAAGCGGTCAAAGTCCCAGCCGGTGAACACCCGCGCCAGGCCCCGTATGTCGTCGTTGGTGTAGGTTTCCAGCGGCACACCACCGGCTGTCTTTGGCGTGCCATCGGGGTTGAGCTGCACCAAACCAATGGTGAACAACTGCATCACTTCCCGGGCGTAGTTTTCGTCCGGTTCACGGCCCTTGCCATCGGCTTTCTGATTGCCGCGCATGTTGAGGTACACCCCCATGCCCGGCGACAGTGTCACCTCCTCCAGCAACTGCCGGAAATTGCCCAGGGCATGGGTTTCCAGTATGTCCATGAAGTTAGCAGCCACCATGCCACGCCACTGCACCGGCAAGCCATCCAGCGAAATGACAAAAATTTCCGACAACGCCAGCGTGACCCGCTGGCGCACCATGTCAGACGACGACATGAGCTTGCGCCAGAGGGTGTTCTCCACACCCTGCACGTTGTTGATGTTGGCGGCCACCGCATAACCATTGGCCACCATCCAGTCCCAGTGCGATTGACCGCGACGCTCGGCCATTTGATTGGTCAACCACCCTGAAAAACCCTGCGCCTGCACGGCGGCCACATCTGCAGCAGAACCACCGAACGCGGCCTGAGCCAGAAATCGGGCAGCTTCTGTGGGTGTGACGACCTGGTTTTCGCCCAACACCGCATTTGCAAAATCAGCCAAAGTTCCCACCACCACCAGTTGGTTTTTGCTGATGGGTCCGAGCACCAGCACCTGGCTACCCGACACGCCCACCGCGTTGCCCGTGGAATACACCCGATATGTGAGATCGCCAGAGACCACCGATGGCACCGGGCCAGGAAACGCGCTTGGAAACGTGCGCTCTGCCCAGTTCAGCAACTCGTCGGGAGTGGGAAGCCTCCATGCCAGAGGAGCTTCCCGGCTGTTGCCGGATGGGTTGGCCAACGCCCCCATCAAGTCCCGCCGCTCGGCCTGGGGTTGGGCCAACAGTCGCTCAGCGACCGGATCGCCGCCACCTCCACACCCTGTCAGCCATGCCGATGCGGCGGCAAATGCCCCCCAAGCGCCAAGCGGCGCTTGCTGTGCCCCTCTGGCCAGCGGAGTGGCGGACTGGGGCTCTTCAATGTGTGCGGTTGCGACCATGGGTGACCTCCTGTCGGCATTACAGCAAAACAGGGGTACCGACCATCGGGCTCACGTTACCGCTGGTCGCACCACATGGCGAGCGGATGGAGCCCCGCAACGAGCAGGGGCATTGGTCCAGTCAACCGCTACCCCCTGGGCTGCATCAAACCAGCCAGGATTTCAATGAAGCGGCCATTTTCTCAGCAGAAATTCCATAGCGGTCATGCAAGGTAGGTAAAGCGCCAGCATCCAGAAAAGCGTCAGGAAGTGCCAATTGGCGGTATTTGGCGGGGATGACCCCTTCGCGCAGCAGCAAAGCGGCCACGGCTTCACCCAGTCCGCCCACCACCGAATGGTTCTCGGCTACCACCACCAGGCGGCCAGGCTTGCGCACTTCGGCCAGGATGGTGGCCTCGTCCAGCGGTTTGATGGTGGGGCAATGCAGCACCGCCACTTTCACGTTGTCGGCCTCCAGGGCTTTGGCCACTTCCAGCGTGCGCATGGTCATGAAGCCACTGGAAATCCCAGCACATCAGCCCCATCGCGCAACAGCTTGGCCTTGCCCAGCTCGAAGGTGTAGTTGTATTCGTCCAGCACCAGGGGCACATTGCCACGCAGCAGGCGCATGTACACCGGGCCGTTGTGGGCGGCAATCTGGGGTACCGCTTGTTCGATGTCGAGCGCATCGCACGGGTCCACCACCGTCAGGCCCGGGATGGCGCGCATCATCGCCAAGTCTTCGGTGGCCTGGTGGCTGGGGCCGTAGCCAGTGGTCAGGCCCGGCAGGGCGCAGCAGATTTTGACGTTCAGGTTTTCTTCGGCAATCACCTGGTGGATGAAGTCGTAGGCACGGCGGGTGCCAAACACCGCGTAGGTGGTGGCAAACGGCACCAGGCCGGTTTTGGCCATGCCGCCTGCAGCGCCCATGAGCAGCTGCTCGGCCATGCCCATTTGGAAGAAGCGGTCTGGGTAGGCTTGACCGAACAGGTGCAGGTCGGTGTATTTGGCCAGGTCGGCGGTCATGCCCACCACTTCAGGGTGACTGGCTGCGTATTCGACCAGGGCTTTCCCAAAGGGCGCAGCCTTCACGCGTTGCCCTTCAGAGGCAATGGAGGCGATCATGGCCGAGGTGGTCAGCCGGGGTTTCTTTTCAACGGTGGCGTTCATGGGGTGTTCCTAAAACGAGTGCTAGCGAGTACGGGCGAGCACAGGCATGGGGTGGCATGAGGGGTGGCTGAATGGTGGTTATTCAGGACGGGTGGCATCCAGAATGTCCAGCGCCTGCTGCCACTCGGGCGGATCGACCCGGATGAAGTGATTTTTCTCGCGCGCTTCCAGGAAGGGCACGCCCTTGCCCATGAGCGTGTCGCACAGGATCACGCGGGGCTTGGCGTCTGGCAACTGACGCGCGGTGTCGAACGCACGCACCACAGCGGGCAGGTAGTTGCCGTCCACGCGCTGCACATGCCAGCCAAACGAGGCCCATTTGTCGGCCAGGGGTTCAAAACCCAGCACCTTGGTGGAGGGGCCATCGGCCTGCTGGTTGTTGATGTCCACCATGCAAATCAGGTTGCCCAGGCCGTGGTGGGCGGCAGACATGGCGGCCTCCCAGGTAGAGCCTTCGTCCAACTCGCCATCGCTCATGGAGTTGTAAACAAAGGCCGGGTTGCCCTGGTGGCGCAAGCCCAGGGCCATGCCCACGGCAATCGGCAAACCCTGGCCCAGCGAGCCGCCCGACATTTCCATGCCAGGCGTGTAGGTGGCCATGCCAGACATGGGCAAACGGCTGTCGTCGCTGCCGTAGGTTTCCAGCTCGCTCTCGGGGATGATGCCCGCTTCAATCATGGCGGCGTAATGGGCAATGGCGTAGTGACCATGGGAGAGCAAAAACCGGTCACGCCCCGCCCATTCGGGTTCATTGGGGCGGAAGGTCATGGCGTGGGTGTAGGCGGTGGCCAGTACGTCGGCATAGCCCAGAGCTTGGCCCACATAGCCTTGGCCCTGCACCTCGCCCATGCGCACGGCGTAGCGGCGGATGCGGTGGGCTGACTGAGCGATTTCTTGCAGCTTGTTCATGTGATGACTGGAATGAAGGGGGGGGTGGGAATCAACGCAGCGTCAACCAGGGGATGTAGGCGTAGGCCAGCAACAAACCCAGTGCAACGCAATAGAAGGGAATCAGCTCTTTCACCACATCGCCAATGCGCACTTTGGCGATGGAACTGGTGATGAACAGGGTGGTGCCAATCGGCGGGTGGTACAGGCCAATGGACAGGTTGATGATCATCATGATGCCCAGCTGAATGCTGTCCATGCCCACTGCCGAGGCCAGTGGCACAAACATGGGGGTGAGCAACAACACGGCAGCCGGCAGGTCAATGAACATGGCTGTGGCCAGCATGATGAGGTTCATGGCCAAGATGATCAGCCACGGCTGCTGCAGCGTTTCTTTGGCGTACTGGGTGAAGGCGGCGGGCAACTGCTCGTAAGTGACGATCCACCCCACCACGCTGGAGGCCATGATGATGAGCAGCACCACGCCAGTGGAAATGCCCGCTTCAATGGCGGCTGATTGGAGCTTGGCCAGCGTCAAATCCTTGTAAACCACCAGCGACACCACCATGGCGTACAGGGTGGAAATCACGCTCACCTCGGTAGGCGTGGCAATGCCAAACCGCAGGAAGATGATGATGAGCACCGGCATGGCCAAGGCAGGGGCAGCGTGTGCGAGCTGGGTACCGAATTCCGGCCAGTTGAAAGGCGTGGTGTCGCGCGGGAAGTTGCGGCGACGGCCTTGCACGTAACACACCAGCATGAAGCCGCCGCACATGAGCAAGCCTGGCAGGATGCCCGCCACAAACAACGCCCCGATGGATGCGCCGGACACCAGCGCATAAATGATCATGGGGATGGAGGGCGGAATCAGGATGTCGATGGTGGCTGCCGCCGCCAATGCACCTGCTGCAAACGGAGCGGGATAGCCCAGTTTTTTCAGCCACGGAATTAGCATGGAGCCGATGGCCGACGCATCGGCCACGGCAGAACCCGAAACTCCGCCAAAGATGGTGGAAGACAGCACCCCCACCTGGGCAGGGCCCCCATGCACGCGGCCAATCATCATGGTGAGCAGGTTCACCAGGCTGCTGCCCAGCTTGCCGCTGACCATGAGCGCACCGGTCATCATGAAAAACGGAATGGCAATGAGAGGGAAGCTCTGCGTCTGCGACAGCATTTGCTCCACCACTAGGTGGACGGGTACTTTGTCAATGATCCACAACCCCGCCACCGAAGCCAGCACCAGCGCATGCGCAATGGGAATGGAGGTCAGCGCCGCCAATACAAACAACGTGATGATGAGGGTGGTCATGCGCCTTCTCCCTGGAGTTCAGAATGGCCCGCGTCGTCGTTGCCGACCTGCGAGAAGCGGCAAAGCGTCACGACCGCCAAAAAACCAAAACCCAAAATCAGCGACCAGACACTGACCGAGCCCGGCACTTGCAGGATGGGGGTTTTTTCGTCGGCCGCAATTTCCATCAAGGGCCAGGCAATGACTGCCAGGCTGCCATACAGAGCGGCCACGACCAGCGCACCGACCTGCAGCACCGGGCGGCGCCATTTGCCGAGCTTTTGCGTCAGGATCACCACTGCAATGTGCGACCCGTGTTGGGCAGCCAGCACCACGCCGGCCATGATCATCCAGGGGAACATCAACTCAGGCAGCTCAGAAGCCCAGGCAAGGCTGGTTCCAGCGGCATAGCGCAACCCCACATTGATGGTGAGGATCACAAACACAATCGACAGGGTCAGATAAAGCGCCAGGCGGCACAGCATCCCGACCCCGCGATCGACCATTTCAAGCACATGGCTCATGAACAACTCCTACCCAGGCTGGCTGCTCTCACGAGCTAGCCAGCCTCGGGCAATGACACAGGGGAAAAACGCAGGCGTGAAAGGCGCTCAGCGAGCGGCAGCAACGACTTTCTTGACGAATTCGCCAGTGGGCCCGCTGGTCCACTTGTCGTACACCGGTTTGCACGCGTCGGCAAAGGCTTTGCTGTCCACGGTGTCAATTTGCGCGCCCTTGGCTTTGAGCTCGGCCACCAGCTTGTCATCGGCCTCTTTGTTCAGCTTGCGCTGTAACTGGGTGGCCTCGGCGGCAGCCTCCAAGAACGCCTTTTGGTCTGCGGGAACCAGACGCTCCCAGGCGCGCTTGCTCATCAGGAACGGGGTGGACTCATATTTGTGCCCCGTCATGGAGATGTACTTCTGCACTTCGTACAGCTTGGCCGAGCTGATGTTGGTCAGGGGGTTTTCCTGGCCATCCACCACACCCTGTTGCAACGCCACATACAGCTCGGAGAACTTGATCTGCTGCGCATCGGCACCCAGGGCCTGCATGATGTCCACTGTCACCGCATCTGGCGGCGTGCGCATCTTCAAGCCCTTCAGGTCGGCGGGCGACTTGATGGGGCGCTTGCTGTTGGACATCTGGCGAATGCCGTTGTCCCACATGCCCAGCAGCACCATGCCTTTGGCGCTGACCTTGTCGGCCAGATCCTTGCCCACGGGGCCATCCATCAACGTCCATGCTTTTTGAATGTCGGAGAACAGGAACGGCATGCCCAGTGCGGCAAATTCAGGCACCACCGCAGCCACAGCGCCCTGGCTGTTGGCCGACATATCCAGCGTACCGCTGCGCATGGCGGTGACCATGGCGGCGTCGTCACCCAACTGGGCTGAGTGCGCCACCTGGATTTCAATGCGGCCATTGGTTTTGGCCTTGATGGTGTCGGCAAACTTCACTGCCGCTTCGTGGCGGGGGTTGCCAGGTGCGGCGCCATGACCCAGTGTGAGCTTGACCATCTGGGCTGACGCCACAGATGTGAAAGCCAGCAGAGCGGATGCCAGCAGGGTGCGGCGCATGGTGAACAAGGATTTCATGGTTTTGTCTCCGACGTTTTAGGTGAAATGAGAGAACGCCACCCGTCTCCGGGTGGCTCAGGGAACAACTCAGTGAATCAGCATGCCGCCGTTCACATCCAGCGTGACGCCGGTGCAGTATTTGGACAAATCGCTGGCCAGGAACACCACACAGCCTGCCACATCATTGGGCTCGCCAATGCGGTTCAAAGGAATGCCGTCCAGAATCGTCTGACGCTTGTCTTCGGGAATCTTGCCCTTGTTGATGTCGGTGGCGATCAGGCCGGGCGTGATGCAGTTGACGCGGATGTTGTCGATACCGTACTCACGCGCCATGGCGCGGGCCAGGCCCAGCATGCCGGCCTTGGCGGCCGAGTAGTGCGGGCCGCCGAGAATGCCACCGCCGCGCTGGGCCGACACCGACGATGTGCAGACGATGGAGCCGCTCTTTTGCTTTTGCATGACAGGCACCACGGCTTGGGAGGCGTACAGCATGCCGCGCAGGCTGACGTCCATGATGCGGTCATAGTCGGCGCCGGTGATGTCGAGAAACTTCACAGGCTGGGTGATGCCTGCGTTGTTGAACAGCACGTCGATGCGACCGTATTTCGCCACGATCTGTTCCACAGCGGCCACGCACGATGCCTTGTCGGTCACATCGGCCACCAGGCCCAGGTGCTCGGCACCCAGTTGGGCGGCAGCCGCCTGGGGGTTGGCCACTTCCAAATCAAGGATGACCACTTTGGCCCCCTGCTCCGCCATCATGCGGGCGGTGGCAAAGCCCAATCCATTCAAACCTGCTCCGCCTGTGATGACGGCAACCTTGTCTTTCAGCAGCATGCGTGTCTCCTATTGCTTGCTTAACGTTGCGAATGCGGCGGATTCTGGGAGCAGGAGCCGTTGAACACAAACGATATAAACTCACGTCCAATTCAATTTCATTCATGTTGCAGTGCAATAAATGAATATTCATCATCCAACATGATCCCTCCACTCAGTGCCCTTCAAGCCTTTGAGGCCATTGCCCGCCGCCGCAGTTTTTCGTTGGCGGCACAGGAAATGCACCTCACGCCGTCGGCCGTCAGCCACCAATTGGCCAAGCTAGAGGGGCTGCTGGGCGTCCGGCTGTTCGAACGCTCGGCCCGTGGGGTGGAACTCACCCCCGCAGGGCACAACTACCTGCAACGGGTGGCCAACGCACTGGGCGCCATCAACACCGCCACCGAAGATTTGCGCCACGGCGTGCAAGACACCCTGTACCTGCACTCCAGCCCCAGCTTCGCCAGCTTGTGGCTCATGCCTCGACTGGCCTTGTTCACCAAGCGACACCCGGATATTTCGCTGGTTTTGTCCGCCTCGCACGTGCATTCGGACTTTCAGCTGGGGCAAATGGACATTGACATCCGCTATGGCCTACCCAACTGGCCCAACTTGGAGGTGGAGCCCATCTTCACCGAGCACATTCAGCCACTGGCCAGCCCGGAATTCATCCGCACCCATGCCCTGCACCAGCCAGAAGACCTGTTGCGGGTGCCGCTCATTCAGTCCAGCGTGAACGTGGTGCAGTGGGCAGACTGGTTTGCCCGGTTTGGCAATGGGCAACGCCCCGAGCGCATGGGACTGCGGTTTGACCGCGCCATGATGAGCATGGATGCGGCCGTGCAATCGCTGGGTGTGGCCCTGGAAAGTGGCAGCCTGAGCCAAGGCTTGGTGGCCAGCGGCAAGTTGCAACCGGTATTTGAAGACAGCATGAGCCTTCAGGTTCAGGCCCACTTTGCGGTTTACCCCGCCCGGCATGCCACCCGGCCAGAGGTAGTGGCGTTCTTGCAATGGTTGCGGGAGGAAAGCGGTTCCAAAAATTGACCCGATCTGCCGCCGGCTCGGCAGACGCGTTCAGGCCACCACGTTTCGGGCTCGCAATTGGGCAATGGCATCGGCACTCAGGCCCAGTTCGGCCAGCACCGCATCGGTGTCATCCCCCAAACCAGGGGCTGCGCTGCGCACCCCACCCGGCGTGCCCATCAGCTTGGGCACGATGCCAGGCACCTCGACCTCATGGCCATCGCGTGTGGTTTGCTGGAGGATCATGTCTCGGGCCCGGTAATGCGGGTCTTCCACAATGTCTTTGGCGGTGTAGACACGCCCCACCGGCACGCTGGCCTCGCCCAGCACCACCAGCACGTCGGCCACCGTGCGGGTTTGGGTCCAGGCTTCAATGGCGGCATCGATTTCCGTCACCCGGGCCACACGACCTGCGTTGTGGGCCAGCGCGGGGTCAGTGCCCAGGTCGTCCCGGCCAATGGCGGTCATCAGGCGGCGGAAGATGCTGTCTCCATTGCCCGCCACCAGCACCACACCATCGATGCAGCGGTAGGCGTTGGAAGGGGCGATGCCCGGCAAGGCCGAGCCACCCGGCTCGCGCACCGCACCAAACGCGCTGTATTCGGGCACCAGGCTTTCCATGACGTTGAACACCGCCTCGTGCAACGCCACGTCGATCACCTGACCCTTGCCACCGTTCACCTTGCGGTGGTACAGCGCCGTCAACACGCCAATGGTGCCGTGCAGGGCAGCCAGGGTGTCGCCAATCGACACTCCGCAGCGCACCGGCACCCGGCCTGGCTCTCCGGTCAGGTGGCGCAGGCCGCCCATGGCCTCGCCAATGGCGCCAAAGCCCGGCAAATCCCGGTAGGGCCCGGTTTGGCCATAGCCGGAAATGCGCAGCATCACCAAGCCAGGGTTGTCTTTGGACAAGGTGTCGTAATCCATGCCCCAGCCTTCCAAGGTGCCGGGACGAAAGTTCTCGACCAGCACATCCGCCTGGGCAATGAGTTGGCGGGCAATGTCTTGACCCTCCGGGTTGCGCAAATCGAGCGCAATGGAGCGTTTGTTGCGCGATTGCACCTGCCACCAGACCGAGGTACCGTCTTGCAGCAAGCGCCAGTTGCGCAGCGGGTCGCCAGTGCCGGGCGGCTCGATTTTGATGACTTCGGCTCCAAAGTCGCCCAGGGTTTTGGTGGCAAACGGGCCTGCAATCAGCTGCCCCATTTCCACCACGCGCAAGCCTTCCAGAGCGCCGGGGGTGAGTTGCGGTAGGTTCATGGCGGTATGCATCAGTCCACTGTGGCACCGGAGGCTTTGACGATTTTTGCCCACCTGGGCAAGTCGTCACGAACCAGCTGGGCAAACTGCTCGGGGGTGGATTTGTAGGGCTCGCAGCCCACACCGGCCAGGCGGTCTTGCACGTCTTTGGCGTCCAGCGCCTTGGCCACTTCGGCATTCAGCTGCGCCACGATGTGCTTGGGTGTGCCCGCCGGTGCAAACAGGCCGTACCACGGTGTGGCGCCAAAACCCTGGATGGTTTCACCCATGGTGGGTGCATCTGGCAATGCGGGCAGGCGTTTGGGGTTGACCACACCCAGCACCTTGATCTTGCCCGAACGGATGAACGCGATGGAAGACGGCAGGCTTTGCACCGACACCTGCACCTGCCCAGCCACCAGATCCGTGACGGCCGCGGCTGAGCCTTTGTAGGGCACATGCACCAGGTCGATGTCGGCGGCCTTGCCCAGCATTTCGCCAATCAGGTGGTTGAGCGTGCCGTTGCCCGCCGAACCAATGTTGATTTTCCCGGGCTGCTGTTTGGCCATGGCAATCAGGTCTGCGGTGTCTTTGGCCGCAAAGGCGGGGTTGGCCACCAGCACATACCCGGCGGTGGCCACGGTACCAATGGATTCAAAGTCTTTCAGGGGGTCAAAGCCGGTGTTCTGGTAGAGCGATGGGTTGATGACCATGGAGCTGTCTGCCGTGAGCATCAGCGTGTAGCCATCGGGTTTGCCACGGGCAGCCGCCACCGTGCCCACATTGCCACCCGCCCCCGTGCGGTTGTCCACCACAAAGGTTTGCCCGGTCTGCTCGGTAAGCTTTTGCGCCAGCACGCGGGCAATGGCGTCATTGGCACCACCCGCAGCCTGCGGCACGATGACCGTGACGGGCTTGTTGGGAAATTTGTCCTGCGCCAGTGCGGTTCCAGCCGCAGTCAGAGCCAGTGTTAGAAGTGGAAGGATGGCGTGCGTCAACACGGTTCTGCGGTGCGGGAACATGCGGGTCTCCTTGCAATGGGCGGAAATTCATTATCCGGACGAATGCACGCGTCGGGCATAGCGGACCGAACAAGCATGAAGCCATTTCATCAAAACCTGAATTTTCATCGCTTGTATTCATGCTTCCAGCTCGGAAAAATGGTGGGCATTGTGTAACCAGACCCATCAGGAGACAGGCGCTGCGGCTCTGTTCGCAACGCCACCCACCATGTTCGAGCACCCGCTGCAACCGCTGGCCCATGCCATCCGTTTTCTGTCCATCGACGCCATCGTCAAAGCCACCGAGGGCCACCAGGGTGTGCCCCTGGGCATGGCCGAAATCGCCACCGCCCTCTACACCCGCCACCTGAAATTCAACCCCGCAGACCCCTCGTGGTGGGACCGTGACCGGGTGGTGCTGTCCAACGGGCATGGCTCCATGCTGCTGTATGCCCTGCTGCACCTGACGGGCTACCCTGGCTTTCCCCTGGAGGAAATTCAACGCTTCCGTGAACTGGGTGCCATTTGCGAGGGCCACCCCGAGCGCCCGCACGGCCCGGCACACCAAGCAAACGGCATTGAAGTGACCACCGGCCCGCTGGGCCAGGGCATTGCCAATGCACTGGGCATGGCCGTGGCCGAGGCCTACCTGAACGCCCGCTTTGGCAGCGAGCTGGTCAACCACTTCACCTACGCCTTTGTGGGCGACGGTTGCCTGCAAGAGGGCGTGGGCCAGGAAATGATTTCGCTGGCGGGCCACTTGCAACTGGGCAAACTGGTGCTGCTGTGGGACGACAACCTCATCACCGACGATGGCGCCACCTCCCTCTCCATCAGCGAAAACGTGGCCGAGCGCTTCCGCGTGGCGGGCTGGCATGTGGAAGAAGTGAACGGGCACGACCTGGAAGCCGTTTCCGCAGCGCTGGACAAGGCCAGGGCCGACCACCGCCCCTCCCTGCTGGCCTGCCGCACCGTCATTGGCAAAGGCCTGCCACGGGTACAAGGCCAGCGTGGCGGCCACAGCGCCCGCCTGTACGAGCAAGACGCCCAAGAGGCCCGCACCCTGCTCCACTGGCCCCATGCCCCATTCGACATTCCCGAAGCAGTGCGCCAACCCTGGCGCGAGGCTGGCCAGCGCAGCCAGCCTGAATACCAGGCCTGGACCCAACGCCTGAATGCCCTGCCCGCTGCCGACCGTGCCGAGTTTGAGCGCGTCATGCGCGGCGAATTGCCTGCAGGCTGGCAGCAGGTGCTGCAAGATTACAAACAGCGCACCCAGACCGAACCTGCTCCGCCCAGCGGCATTTTTCTGTCCGCCGAAATCAACGACCTGCTGGCCCCCCTGTTCCCTGAACGCATAGTGGGCTGCGCCGACCTGGAAGCCCCCACCAGCCACAAACGCACCCTCCAAGCGTTCACCGCGCAAGACCGCTCTGGCGCGTACGTGCACTGCGGCGTGCGCGAGCACGTCATGGGCTCCATGGCCAACGGCATGGCGGCCCACGGCGGCGTGTTGCCGCTGAGCGTGACCTACCTGGCGTTTTCCGACTACGAGCGCCCCGCCATGCGCATGGCTGCGCTCATGGGCTTGCCGGTGAAGTTCGTGTTCAGCCACGACTCCATTGGCATTGGCAAAAACGGCCCCACCCACCAACCGGTGGAAATTTTGGCCTCGTTGCGGGCCATGCCCAACATGTGGGTGATGCGCCCGGCCGATGCAGTAGAGGCTGCCGAATGCTGGGAACTGGCCATGGCCCATGCCAGCGGCCCGGTCAGCATGGTGTTTGCCCGCCAGGCCCTGCCCTTGGTGCGCCACGGCCATACCACCGCCAACCGTTGTGCCCAAGGGGGCTATGTGCTGCACGAAGCCGCCTGCGGCCCGCGCCAGGTCACTCTGCTGGCCACTGGCTCCGAAGTGGGCTTGGCCGTGGCTGCCCGCCAAGTGTTGGAAGCCGAAGGCGTGGGCACGGCGGTGGTGTCGTTGCCGTGCTGGGAACTGTTTGACCAGCAACCTGCCGACTACCGCCGAGCCGTGCTGGGCCAACCCGCCGGTGTGCGCGTGGGTGTGGAAGCGGCCCTGCGCTTCGGGTGGGATGCCTACCTGGGCGACCGGGGCGGCTTTGTGGGCATGACAGGCTTTGGTGCGTCCGGTCCTGCCGATGCGCTGTACAAACTGTTTGGCATCACCCCCGAAGGCGTGGTGGCCGAGGCCCGCCGCCTGCTGCAACACTGAGAGCAATAGAGCCTCACAAGGAAACCCATGCACATCGTTTTTTTGGACCGCGACACCATTTCCCCCCAAACCCAGCTGCGCCGCCCGGCTTTTGCCCACACCTGGGAGGAATACCCCCGCACCACCGCCGAGCAAGTAGCCAGCCGCATTGCACAGGCCGACATCGTCCTCGTCAACAAGGTCAAGCTGCCCGCCGCTGTGCTGGAGGCTGCACCCAAACTCAAACTGATTGCGGTGGCCGCCACCGGCACCGACAACATTGACCTCAAACACTGCGCCGCACGGGGCATTGTGGTGAGCAACATCCGCAACTACGCCACCCGCACCGTGCCGGAGCACACATTTGCCCTGATGTTTGCGCTGCGCCGCAGCGTCTGTGCCTACCGGGACGCAGTGCGCGCTGGCCGCTGGCAGGAAGCCGGGCAGTTTTGCTTTTTCGACCACCCCATCCGCGACCTGGCCGGCTCCACCCTGGGTGTGATTGGCGATGGCGAGCTGGGCCAATCGGTGGCCGCCATTGGCCGCGCGCTGGGCATGCGGGTGCTGATGTCGGGCCACAAAGGCCGCAGTGGCCAGGGCCGCATGTACACCCCGTTTGAGGAAACCTTGCGCCAGGCCGATGTGCTGACGCTGCATTGCCCCCTCAACGCCAACACCCGGGGCATGATTTCCACGCCCGAATTCGAGCAGATGGCCCGCAAACCCCTGCTCATCAACACCGGGCGCGGTGGCCTGGTGGATGAAGCCGCCGTGGGCCCTGCCCTGCAAGCGGGACACATTTCGGGCGCGGCGTTCGACGTCACGTCGGTGGAACCGCCCCCTGCCGATCACCCCTTCATGGCACTGCTGGACCGGCCCGACTTCATCCTCACCCCCCACGTGGCTTGGGCCAGCGCCGAGGCCATTCAGACGGTGGCCAACCAGTTGATTGACAACGTGGAAGCATTTGTGGACGGCCAGCCGCGCAATCGGGTGGTGCCTGCGGGGGCTTGAGCCGCACTGAGCGACTTGCTCAGAAAAAATCTGATTCAAAATAGCTTCTACCGCTTGATTGGTGGGCGGTAGAAGCTATTTTTATTGATGCATCATCACGCGGTGTGCATTTGCCTGTCACCAAGCACAACAGGAGGTTTCCATGAGCATGCTCTCCACACGACGCGGCTTCATCAGCGGCGGTCTGAGCGCCGGGGCCATGTTGGCCTTGCAGGGTTGCGGGGCAATGGGTCCGCAAGCGGGCAAGCGCGTGGTGGTCGATGCGCAGATCCACTTGTGGGGTCCGAATGCACCGGAGTTGCCCTGGCTGCCCGACGTGCCACCGCAAATGCCCGAGCCATTCAGCATCGAGAAGGCTCTTGCCGAAATGGACGTCGCCGGCGTGCACCGTGCCATTGTCGTGCCGCCATCCTGGGTGGGCGACCGCAACGACTACGCGTTGGAGGCCGCTCGCCGCCATCCGAACCGCTTTGCCGTCATGGGGAAGTTGCCCCTGAACAAACCGATCACGGCCGAGCAAATGGCGAAGTGGAAGGAACAGCCCGGCATGCTGGGAACTCGCGTCCTTTTTCTGGGAACCACCGAACGCTGGCTCGCCGACGGCACGGCCGACTGGTTCTGGCCCGTGGCTGAAAAGGCTGGCGTGCCTGTGATGGCTCTCTCGGGCACAGGCGCTGCCGCATTTGCCCGCGTGGCCGAGCGCCATCCGCAGTTGCAACTCATCATCGATCACATGGGCATCACCGTGGCCACCATGCGCGCGGGCCGTACTTCTGAGGTGATTGCGCAGGTCGAGCAGCTTGCCAAATATCCCAATGTCTCGGTCAAGCTGTCTGCCGTGCCCAATCTCTCGGCGCAGCCCTACCCCTTTGCTGACTTCAATGGCTACATCCACCGCCTGTTCCATGCCTTCGGCCCGCAACGCTGCTACTGGGGCACAGACATCACCAACGGCTATGCCAAGGCGACCTACCGCCAGCGTGTCACCCACTTCACCGAGGCGCTGAACTTCCTGTCCGAAAGCGACAGAGATTGGGTCATGGGACGCGCACTGCTGGCCAAGCTGAAGTGGGCCTGACCCGCTGCACCGTTCGGTAATCAGTTTGCAGTTGCGGATGTTGGCGGACTAGCGGAGATGCGGGCACCTTGAACCGCTGATCTTGCAGCCTCGACAACCCACTGTGTGAATGCAGCTACCGGGGCCCATTCAGCTTTCTCCTCGGGCACGTAGAGGTAATAGCCTTCACCGGTCACCAAGGGCAGTTCGAACGCAGGCACAAGAATTCCTGCGTCTAACTCCTCCTTCACCAAAAAGTCCGGCAGAAGACCCACTCCAATGCCAGCGGCTACCGCTTGAATGAGATGAGAAGTCAACTCAAACTGAGGCCCTCCTCGCATGCCTCCCGGGTCAAGCCGTTGCTGGATGAACCAGCGTTGCCAGATGTCCGCACGCGCTGCAACCTGCAGAAGCAGGGTCCGGCGCAGGTCCTGGGGATCGCGAAGTTCTGGCTTGAGCGCTGGGGTGACAACAGGCAATACGGTTTCATCCATGAGGTGGTACGCGCGCATGCCTGGCCAATGCGCATCACCCACCCCGATAACCGCATCGAAGGCAGCTGATGCCGGATCGAACCGTCCGATGCGTGAGTGGACGTGGACCAGGGTATTTGGATGCTTGACGTAGAAGCCATTGAGCCGTGGCATCAGCCACTTTGTGGCAAATGTCGGAAGCGCTGCCAGGTGAATGGATCCTCCGCCCGCGCGATAGGCAATTGCCTGCAACGATGCGTTTCGAATCCGCTGCATCGCAAGACCGATCTCCGAGTGATAGGCCTTTCCGACCTCCGTTAGTCCCACCTGCCGACCTTTTTTCATGAATAACTTGACGCCAAGCAATTCTTCAAGTGACTGCACTTGGCGGCTGACCACGCTTTGGGTCAGTGATAGCTCTGTCGCCGCCCTCGTAAAGCTCAAGTGACGCGCCGAGGCATCGAAGGCCATGAGTAAGGACATAGACGGTGTCAAACGACGGGGATTCATGGTCGTCATGTCAGATGTGAGTTTTCATATAAATTCATTTTATGAATGAATTCAAGGCCAATAATGAATTAGTTCAGCGGGTTTGAAATTCATAGGATGCATGGGTTGATGACACACATCGACCAACTCACACCCGGAGACATCCATGCCCCGTAATGCCCTTATCAATTTCGCCGCGCTCGCCATGGTGGCGGTCACAACGGCCTCGATGGCCCAGACCTTCCCCTCCAAGCCAATCCGTTTGGTGGTCCCCTACGCGCCGGGTGGATCAACCGACATCTTCGCCCGCATCGTCGCGGAGCCACTTGGAAGGGTGCTGGGCCAACCCGTCGTGGTCGACAACAAGGCGGGGGCTGGTGGTGCAATTGGTACGGCTGAAGTGGCACGTGCTCAACCCGATGGCCACACGCTGGTGGTCAGTACGGTCAGCACCATGGTGATCATCCCTGCGGCTTCGCCCAAACCGGCCTATACCCAAACGGACTTCGCTCCGATCACCAACATCGCGGCCACGCCAAACATCATCGCGGTCAACCCAGGATTTCCAGCGAAGAACGGGCGTGAGTTCCTCGCCGAATTGAAAGCGCATCCGGGCAAGTACGGATTTGCCACCTCCGGCAAAGCGTCAATCAATCACATGCTGGGAGAATCATTCCAGGCACTGAGCGGCACGGACATCACCCATGTTCCCTACCGCGGCGCTGGCCCAGCCCTCAATGATGTCGTCGCCGGTCAGGTGGGAATCATCGTGGACCAGCTTCCATCGTCCAAGGCGTTCATTGACACGGGCAAGTTGCGCCTCATGGGCGTGATTGCACCTAAGCGCCTGCCGGGTTATCCCGAAGTGCCAACTTTTGAGGAGCTAGGGCTCAAAGGGTTCACCGACCAAGCTTGGTACGGCCTCGCGGCGCCTGCCAAAGTACCCGCACCCGTGCTGAGCAAGTTGGCGGATGCCATGCGGCAAGTCATGGCCAATCCCGATGTGCGAGCGCGCATCGAAAAGGCCGGGGCGAACCCTGTCGGGAATACCCCATCCGAATACGCAGCCCAGATGCATGCGGAGTTCGACGCCATGAAGAAGCTGATTGCCACTCGCAAGATCAGCCTCGAAGAGTAAGACAGGAGCGGTGCTGTCATGACATTTGCAACGGAAGCTCTGGAGTCCGCTCTGCGCCATCGACTGGGGAACGCCGTTCGGTTCGACACGGGTCATCGGGCCATGTATGCGAGCGACGCCTCCAATTACCGGCAGGAGCCCATCGGGGTGGTAGTTCCTCGAAGCGTCGAAGATTTCAAAGTTGCCGTGGCCATCTGCCAAGAACACGGCATGCCGATCCTGCCCCGCGGCGGCGGCACTTCGATGTGCGGCCAAACCGTGAATCACGCGGTGGTCTTTGACCTGTCGGCGTTCTGCAACCGCATCCTGGACCTCGATCCCATGCGAGGTCAAGCACTCGTAGAACCGGGTGTGATCTGCGATCAGCTGATCGATGCAGCGCAGCCGCACGGTTTGACCTTCGCACCAGACCCGTCCACCCATAGCCGCTGCACCCTTGGCGGGATGATCGCCAACAACTCTTGTGGTCCGCATTCGGTCATGGCAGGCAAGACGTTGGAAAACGTCGAAGCCATGGAGATCCTGACCTATGACGGTGCCCAGTTTTGGGTGGGGCCAACCAGCGACACAGAACTTGAACGCATCATTGGATCCGGCACTCGCCAAGGCGAGATCTACGCACGGCTCAAAGCCCTGCGTGACCGCTACGCGGATCTCATCCGAAACAAGTACCCCGACATCAAACGCCGGGTCTCGGGCTTCAATCTGGACCAGTTGCTCCCGGAAAACGGCTTCAACGTGGCACGCGCCCTGGTGGGATCCGAGGGCACCTGTGCCTTGACATTGCAGGCCCGTGTGCGCCTGGTTCCCAGCCCAGCCGTACGCGTCATCCTGAGCCTGGGCTTCCCAGACATCTACTTGGCCGCTGACGCGGTGCCAGAGTTTCAGCGCTTCGGCGCACTGGCAATCGAAGGGCTGGACCGCCATTTGATCCGAGGCCTGCAAGCACGCAACCTCCGTGCGGAGGAAATTGCCATGCTGCCCGAAGGCGATGCCTGGGTGGTTCTCGAATTCGGCGGCTCCAACCTCGACGAGGCCGTAGAGGCCGCAGGCCATGCGCAGGAGTACTTTGCCCAAAGGCCAGATCCTGGCCCTATGCGCCCTCGACCCACTGCAAAGCTATTCAGTGAACCAGCCCTGCAGCGACGCATCTGGTCCATCCGCGAGACCGGGGCTTCGGCAACACAGTTGTCCATCGACCCAACCCGGCCCGATCCACAGGTGGGGTGGGAAGACGCTGCGGTGGACCCTCATCGGCTGGGTGACTACCTGCGCGCCTTCCAGGCGTTGGTGGATCGCTATGGCTACCACACCAACTTGTTTGGGCATTTCGGCGATGGCTGCGTGCATGCACGCATCACCTTCGACCTGCGCAGCGTGGAGGGGGTGGCCACCTGGCGTGAGTTCACCCGAGAGGCTGCGGAACTGGTGGTGGCCTTTGGTGGGTCGCTTTCCGGGGAGCATGGCGATGGTCAAGCGCGCGCAGAGTTCCTGCCCACCATGTACGGCCCCGAGTTGATGGAGGCCATGCGAGAGTTCAAGCGCATCTGGGACCCACTGGACCGCCTCAACCCCGGCAAGCTGGTGCGTGCAACGGGTGACGTGCTGCGTATTGACGAAAACCTGCGAATCTCGCCCGAATACAAGATCGTCAAATTCGATACCCGATTCAAGTTTCGAAGCGCCGAGGGCGACGGGTTCCAACGCGCTGTCGAGCGTTGCGTAGGCATGGGCAAATGCCGCTCGGAACAAGGCGGAACCATGTGCCCGAGCTACCGTGCGACGCGTGAGGAACAAAACTCGACCCGTGGCCGCTCCCGTCTATTTTGGGAAATGCTGCAGGGCAATCTGGTCACACAAGGCTGGAAGAGCAAAGAGGTCAAACAGGCACTCGATACCTGCCTGTCCTGCAAAGGCTGTCGCAGCGATTGCCCAACCCACGTCGACATGGCCACATACAAGGCCGAGTTTCTCTCGCATTACTACGAAGACCATGCCCGGCCACGCCAAGCCCTGACCATGGGACGCATTGCGGACTGGGCACCCTGGGCGTCGAAGCTGCCCTGGCTGACCAACTTCTTCACGCAGACCCCTGGGTTGTCTTCGCTGGTGAAGTTTGTGGGGGGGGTTGCGCAAGAGCGAGAGCTCCCACGATTTGCCAGACGCAGCTTCCGTCGGCAGGTGGCATCTGGACGTGCTCCGGGTTCTGGCCGGAAAAAAGTCATCCTGTGGATTGATACCTTCTCCGACAACTTTCATCCCGAAGTGGCACAAGCCGCATTTGATGTTCTGGCTGACGCCGGGTTTGATGCGGTTTTGCCCGACAACCGCCTGTGCTGTGGTCGGCCGTTGTATGACTTTGGCTACGTGGACTTGGCGCGCCAAAAGCTGGAGCAAGCGCTGGAGAGCCTGACCCGCCAGATGTCAGGTCCTGGTGCCCCCACAGCGGTGGTCGGCCTGGAGCCAGGCTGCATGTCCGTGTTTAAGGACGAAATGCTCAAGCTGTTCCCGGACGATCCCAGGGCGCAGCGCTTGTCAAAGGCGGTCGTCCTGTTTGGCGATTTCCTTCACCAGCAGGGATATCAGCCTGCGCCGCTGGATTTGGAAGTGCTGGTGCACACCCATTGCCACCAGAAATCGCTCTTTGACACCCACGGAGATGTGGCCTTACTGAACGCAACCGGTGCGAAGGCCCAATTCTTGGACAACGGTTGCTGCGGCATGGCAGGTTCGTTCGGCTTCAACCCCGACCACATCGAGCTGTCGAAGAAAGTGGGTGAAGTGGAGTTGCTGCCCGCGATTCGGTCGGTGAGCAAAACCACCGTCATCCTGACCAATGGGTTCAGTTGCCGGGAACAAATCCGGCAGGGCAGCGGCCGGGGGGTGATGCATTTGGCAGAGCTACTTCAATTTGCGCTCGAACGCCAACGCAACCAGGACTCAACCACCCCCACACGCAATGAGGTGCCCGCATGACAACCATCATTTCTCCTTTCCACTTGGCATTTCCAGTGCATGACCTCGACGTGGCTCGCCATTTCTATGGCGAAGTCCTGGGTTGCGCCGAAGGCCGGAGTTCTCCCCACTGGATTGATTTCAATTTGTATGGACACCAAGTTGTCACCCACTTAGCCCCAGCGGCTTGTGGTGCCCAAGGGAACAGTCTGGTCGATGGTCATGGCGTGCCGGTTCCTCACTTTGGCGTCGTGCTGCCCATGAATGCGTGGGAGGCCCTAGCCGAGCGTCTGCGTGCAGCAGGCGTTCGTTTCGAAATCGAGCCATACATCCGCTTCAAGGGCCTGGTCGGTGAGCAAGCCACCATGTTTTTCCTGGATCCCTCAGGCAACGCCTTGGAGTTCAAGGCCTTCGCAAATCTCAACCAACTGTTCGCCAAATGAGCACCAACTTCGTCATTGATCCCCCGTCCCAACCCGGTGTCGCGGTCGCTGGCAGCACGGCACGCTTTCCAATTCGCCGCGTTTTCTGCGTAGGTCGCAACTACGCGGCCCACGCACGCGAGATGGGCAATGACCCGGACCGTGAACCGCCGTTCTTCTTCACAAAGCCGGCCGACGCGGTTGTGCCCGCTGTAGGGGAAGTGCCCTATCCGTCGCTCACCGATAACCTGCACCATGAAATTGAGTTGGTGGTAGCCATCGGCCGTTCCGGCGTCGATATCGCCCCGCACGATGCGCTTGAACTCGTCTGGGGTTATGGCGTAGGGGTAGATCTGACTCGCCGCGACCTGCAGGACGAAGCCAAGCGCTTGAGTCGTCCTTGGGACTGGTCCAAAGGCTTCGATGCGTCTGCACCCTGCACGGCGCTGCGCCCCGTCTCGGATGTGGGGCATCCGTCTAGCGGACGAGTCTGGTTGGCGGTAAACGGTGAGGTGAGGCAACAAGGCAACTTGAAGGACCTGATCTGGCCCATTGCCGATGTGATCAGTCATGTTTCACGCGCCGTTGCCCTCCAACCGGGTGACTTGATTTTCACTGGCACACCCGCAGGCGTTGGTGCCTTGCAGCCCGGCGATCGCGTCAGCGGCGGCGTCGATGGCGTGGCCGATTTTTCGTTCTGGATCAGCACTCGTGCGCGCTGATCCAGAACCGATTCTTTCCAAGCATCAATCCAAACGATCCACCATGACCCACAAAATTCGTGGCGCACTGGCGCCTGTCCTCACGCCCTTCGACCAGAATTTCGAACCCGATACGACACGGTTCATCAACCACTGCCGCTGGCTGGTGGACAACCAGGCGGGCTTGGCCATCTTTGGCACCAACTCCGAGGCAGCCTCGGTGTCTCAGGCCGAGCGCCTACGCCTGACCGAAGCTCTGATTGAAGCTGGTATCCCGGCCGACCGGATGATGCCCGGCACCGGCGCGTGTGCATTGCCAGATGCCGTGGAACTGGCGCGCCACGCCAGTGGCCATGGCGTGGCAGGCCTGCTTGTGTTGCCACCATACTTTTACAAGAACCTCACCGAGGACGGTGTGTTTGCCTACTACGCAGAAATCATTGAGCGCGTAGGAAACGGCTGCGCCCCGATTTATCTGTACCACATCCCCCAAATGACGATGGTGCCCATCACGCTTTCTTTGATCGAGCGCCTTCTCAAGCGTTACCCGGGCAAGGTTGTGGGAGCCAAGGACTCCTCAGGCGACTGGGCCAATACCAAAGCAATGCTGGATAACTTCGCCCGGGACGGGTTCGAAGTCTTCCCTGCCAGCGAATCTTTCCTCTCGGCAGCTCTACCCCTGGGTGCAGCCGGTTGCATCAGTGCCACGGTGAACATGAACCCCGCTGGCATACATCGTCTGTACGCCAACTGGAACAAGCCTGAAGGTACCGAGCTGCAGGCCGAGGCTGATGCCGTGCGCAAAGTGTTCCAGGGTGGCTACATGATCGCTGCGATGAAGCAGGCCGTGGCCGACTTCACCGGCCAACCAGAATGGGCTACGGTGCGACCGCCTCTGGTGAAGCTGGACACGGCCCAGCGCGAGAAGCTCGACGTCGACCTGCGCACGATTGGATTCAGCATGCCAGGGTATCCCTCACCCACGCGCTGAAAGGTTTATGGCGTCCACACGCCATTGCATACGGGTGGCACGCTGTGAACCATGACAAAAAGAGCCTTATACGTATTTTCCAATTGGTTTTTCAGCTCTTTTTTTTGAATCAATCCGCCGTGATTTTCCCCAGCTCGATCACCTGCTTCCAGCGGGCGTACTCGCGGGCCTGAAACTCGGTGAACTGCTCGGGCGTGTTGCCCACCACCTCAAACCCCAAATCCAGCAGCGGTTGTTTGACCGCCGGGTCGTTCAGGATGGCCACCACCGCCTCGTGCAGTTTCATGCGCACCTCGGCGGGCACGCCTTTGGGCAACGCCACCGCTTGCCACGAATACACCGTGGCCCCTTTGAAGCCCAGTTCGTCCAGCGTGGGCACATCAGGCAACAGGGGTGAGCGTTTGCTACTGGTGATGGCCAGGGCGCGCAGCTTGCCAGCCCGCAGGTTGGGCAACGCGGTGTTGACGTTCATGAACGAGGCATCCACCTGGCCTCCCAGCAAATCTTGCATGGCGGGTGCGCCGCCCTTGTAGGGAATGTGCAGGCCGGTGGACTTGGTTTCCAGCCAAAACAGTTCGGCCGTGAGGTGGTCGCTGGTGCCGTTGCCAGCCGATGCAAACGTGGTTTTGCCGGGCTGCGCGCGCATGTGCTCCAGCAGTTGGGGCACCGCTTTGTGGGGCGAAGCTGCGGGCACGGCCAGCACGTTGGGGGCTTGCACCGCCACGGTCACGTAGTCGAAGTCTTTCAACGGGTCGTAGGCCAGGCCTTTGTTCAGGTGCGGGCCAATGACCAGCGGCCCCAGCGAGGTGACGAACACGGTATAGCCATCGGGCGCGGCGCGCTTGGCTGCTGTGGCACCCAGGGTGCCCCCCGCCCCGGCCGTGTTTTGGACCACAAATGTGCCGCCGCCCAGCTTGGCAGGCAGGCGGTTGGCCAGGGTGCGGCCCATGGAATCGGTGGTACCGCCGGGCGGGAACGGCACGATCAAGGTGACCGGTTTGACCATGGGCCAGGTTTGCGCCAGCGCCGGAACGTGGGCGAGCGCAGCGGTGCACACCAGAGCGGCGGCGGTCAGCAGCTTGTTCATGGGGTCTTCTCCTGAGGGTATGGGTGCGAAACGAGTCGGATCGGGTCGGGGCGGTTTGAGTGGACGCCGGTCAGACGGCAAAACTGGCCTGCTGGCGCGTCCAGTGGCGGGCCTGCTCGCTCAGCGACAGGCCCAGGCCGGGGCGTGTGGGCACCAACATGCGGCCGTTTTGAATGGCAATGCGCTCGTTGAACAGCGGCTCCAGCCAGTCGAAGTGCTCCACCCAGCCCTCGCGCGGGTAGGCGGCAGCCAGGTGAATGTGCAGCTCCATGGCAAAGTGCGGCGCCACCAGCAAGCCGGCGTGGTCGGCCTGCGCAGCCACCTTCAGGTAAGGGGTGATGCCGCCCAGCCGGGGCGCATCGGGCATCAAAAAATCGGCCGCGCGGTGGCGAATCAGGTCCATGTGCTCGGCCGCGCTGGTGAGCATTTCGCCAGTGGCAATCGGGGTGTCGAAGGCCTGCGCCAGCGCGGCGTGGCCTTCGTGGTCGTAGGCGTCCAGCGGCTCTTCAATCCAGATCAGATTGAACGGTTCCAAAGCACGGCACATGCGCTGGGCGGTGGGGCGGTCCCATTGCTGGTTGGCATCCACCATGATGGCCACGCCATCGCCCAAATGCCGGCGCACGGCCGTCAGGCGGGCAATGTCCAGCTTGCCATCGGGCTGCCCCACTTTCAGCTTGATGCCGCCAATGCCGCATTCGATGGAGGCGGCGGCGTTCACCAGCAACTGCTCGGTGGGGGTGTGCAAAAAGCCGCCTGAGGTGTTGTAGCAAGGAACTGAATCCCGGTAAGCGCCCAGCAGCTTGGCAAGTGGCAAATTCGCGCGGCGCGCCTTCAAATCCCACAGCGCCACGTCAAACGCGCCAATGGCCTGCGTGGCCATGCCGCTGCGGCCTACGGAGGCCCCGGCCCAGCACAGCTTGTCCCACAGCTTGCCAATGTCGCTGGCGTCTTCGCCCAGCAGGTTGGGCGCCACCTCGCAGGCATGGGCAAACTGGCCAGGGCCACCGGCCCGTTTGGCGTAACTCAGGCCCAGGCCCCGTTGCCCATCCGCGGTTTCCAGCTCCACAAACAGCATGGCCACTTCTGTCATGGGTTTTTGGCGACCGGTCAGCACCTTGGCATCGCTGATGGGCTGGGCCAGGGGCAGATAGCAGGAAGAAACCTTCAGTTGGGTGATGCGTGAATCGGTGGTCATTTGAATTTGTTAACGTTAACAATTACAGACAAAAACAAAGCAGCAAGCGCTGCATGCGGCAAATGTTATCGTTAACATCAACTTTTGAACCTGTGGTTTTCCCTGATCATTCGGGCATGCCTTCCGACACCCCATCCAAAGCCCACACCCTGCACGATGTCGCCCGGTTGGCGGGGGTGTCGTTCATGACGGTGTCGCGCGCGCTGAACACCCCCGAGCGGGTGTCCCCCGCCACGCTAGAGAAGGTGCGCCAGGCGGTGGCGGCCAGCGGCTACATCCCCAATGCGCTGGCGGGGGGTCTGAAGTCCAAGCGCAGCATGACGGTGGTGGGGCTGGTGCCCATCATTTCGGTGCCGCAGTTTTTGCCCACCATTCGTGCCCTGACCGATGTGCTGGACGCCCAGGGCTACCAACTCATTCTGGGGCAGACCGGCTACGACCACGCCCGGGAAGAAAAGCTGATCGCCACCATGATGGCCCGCCGGCCCGATGGCTTTGTGGTCATTGGGCGGCTGGTATCCGAAGCCGCCCGGAAACAACTGCGCCGAGTGGGCGTACCGGTGGTGGAAACCTGGGACTTGCCGTCAGACCCTGTGGACATGGCGGTGGGGTTTTCGCAGGCAGAAGTGGGGAAAGCGGTGGCCGAGCATGTGCTGACCAGGGGCTACACCCGGCTGGCGGTGGCCACCGGAGACGATGCCCGCGCCCAGGCCCGCTTGAGCGGCTTTCTCGAGCGGGTGGGCCACCCGGTGCCCACGGTGGCCAACCCTGCACCCAGCCAGTTGGCCCATGGGCGTGCGGCGCTGGCTGCGCTGCTGAACCAGGACCCCGCCATTCAGGTGGTGTGCTGCAGCGCCGATGCCCTGGCCCAAGGTGTGATGGTGGAGGCCGCCGCCCGCGGACTGCGGGTGCCCCAAGACCTGGCGGTGTGTGGCTTTGGCGACGCCGACTTTGCAGCCCACCTGCACCCCACCCTCACCACCGTGCGGGTGGATGGCCCCCTGATGGGCCGCCTGGCCGCCCAGTTGGTGCTGGACCGGTGCAGCGGCAAACCCATTGCCAACAAAGTGGTGGATGTGGGGTTTGAGGTAGTGGCGCGGCAATCCACTCACATCTTGCACAACGGCGAAGGCTGAGGTGCGATGGATGCAGGGAAGGTTTGCTCGATGACCGGGCGTAGCATGCCATCGGCCACTTTGGCGCGGCCCACGTAGTTGGGCAGCACCAACTGGTTGTCGGCGGCGCGCAGGGTGACGTTGCCGTAAATCGACTCGATCTGGGCGCCACGCAGGGCCTTGCTCACGTCGTCCGGCTTGGCGCTTTTGGCTTTTTTCACGCCTTCGAACATGACCTGGGCGCCGTTGTAGGCCTGGCCTTCGTTGTCGGTGGGCAGGCGGTTGAATTTGGCTTTCCACGCTGCCACAAACGCTTTGTTGCGGGGGGTGTCGATGTCGGGCGTGTAGCCGGTGTTGCCGGGCGTGCCGTCCAGGGCCTTGCCAGTCGCGCCCACCATGAAGTTTTGAATGAGGGCATGCCCCACCAGCTTGGTTTTGGGAATCAAGCCAAACTCTTCGGCCTGTTTCACAAACGCAATGGCGTCGCGGCCCACTTCGGCCACCCAAATGGCCTCGACCTCTGCCGCCTTGAGCTGGGCGATGTAGGGCGAGAAGTCTTTGGTGCCCATGGGCACGTACAGGCTGAGCGGCACGCTCTTGCCGGAGGCTTCCGCCGCTTTCTTGAACGACTCGCCCGAGTCGCGGCCCCAGACGTAATCGGCCGCCAGCACCGCAAATTTCTTCTCTTTCAAGCCCTTGGCCCATTCGTTGATCATGGCAATGTCCATGGCATCGGAATGGTTGGTGCGAAAGCTCCGGGGCTTGCAGGTGTCGCCGGTCAGTTTGTCGGACTTGCTGGCCACGCCAAAGTAGGCGGCATCCCAGCGGTCCAGGTTCTGGGCAATGGCCAGGGAGATGGATGACGGAATCGCACCGATCAGCAGGTTGTAGCCATCGCGGGCCAGTTTCTCGGCCACACGGCGGCCCGCGTCAGGGGTGCCTTCGTCATCGGCCTCGGCCACTTCGACCTTGCGGCCATCCACACCGCCTGCGGCATTGGCTTCGTCCACCGCAAATTTGACGGCGCGAATCACCTCCTCGCCCTGCTGAGCAAACACCCCCGATTTGGAGGACACCAAGCCCACCTTCACCGGCTCTTTGCCTTGGGCCAGGGCCGTCAGGGGCAATACCGCGGCCACTGCCAGGGCCACCAGGCTGCGGCGGGGCATTCCATTCCATGCGTTCATGCTTGTCTCCTTGAAAGAATTTGCCGGATGCGGTCCGGCACCGTTACGACTTCTCAACCACTCAAACCATCACGTGCTGGTGCAACTGCTCCAGGCTCTCGGCACCCACGTCGCCCTCGGCCACCACTGCACCCTTGGCCATGGCCAGGTAGCGGTGCGCCACCCGCACCACCAGGCTCATGTTTTGTTCGATCAGCAGCAGGGCGGTGCCCTGGTCGGCCACGCTCTTAAAAATAAGAGCAAGCTGATCAACAATGACGGGCGCCAAGCCTTCGGTTGGTTCATCAAGCAGAATCAGGCTGGGGTTGGCCATCAGCGCGCGGCCCACCGCCAGCATTTGCTGCTGCCCGCCCGACAGGGCCGTGCCCGGCGTGTGCACCCGCTCTTGCAAAATGGGGAAGAGCTTGTAGATCTCGGGCACCGTCCAGTGCCCTTTGCGGCCAGTGGCCGCGCCCAGCAGCAGGTTTTCTTCCACGCTGAGGTTGGCCACAATCCGTCGCCCCTGTGGCACCACCACCATGCCGTGCTGGGCCGCCAGGTAGGTGCGGGGTTTGGCCAGGTGGTAGTCGCCCAGGTGAATGCTGCCGCTGCGCAGCGTGGCCAAACCCAGAATGGTGTTGACCACCGTGGTTTTGCCCACGCCGTTGCGGCCAATCAGGGCCACACGCTCGCCCGCACCCACTTGCAGGCTCAGGTCGTGGAGGATGTGGGCGGAGCCGTAATAGGCGTTCACGCCCTCCAGTTGCAACAGTGGCTTCATGCGGCACTCCCCAAATAGGCTTCCCGCACCCGCGGGTCGCTGCGAACCTCTGCGGGCGTGCCACTGGCAATCACCCGGCCCAGTTCAAACACGGTGACCACATCGGAAATGCCGAACACCACGTCCATGTCGTGCTCCACCAGCAGCACCGATACCTGCCTGCGGGTGGTCAGCGCCTTCAGGTGCTGGGCCAAGTCCAGCGATTCCTGCACCGACAGGCCGGCCATGGGCTCGTCGAGCAGCAGCACGCTGGGGCGTCCCACGAGAGCCAGAGCCAGGTCCAGCCGGCGCTGTTCGCCATAGCCCAGGTCGTTGGCGATGGTGTGGGCCATGCTGGCCAGCTCCAGTTCCTGGAGCACGTCGTCGGCATCGGCACCGGGTTCGCTCACGCCCATCTTCCAGGCGGCGAGTTCCACCTGCTGACGCACCGCCATTTCGCCAAAAATGCTAGTGCGCTGGAAACTGCGTGACAACCCGCGCTGGCGCCGCTCCACCACACCCAGGGCCGACACGTCTTCGCCCCGCAGCATGACCTTGCCACGCGTCAGCCGCCGCCGCCCGGTGATGGCGTCGATGACGGTGGACTTCCCTGCCCCGTTCGGGCCAATCAGCCCGCGAATCTGGCCCTGGGTGAGGGTGAGCGCCACGCCGTCCACCGCCTTGACCCCGCCGTAATGAATGGCCACATCCTCGGCCTGCAACACATAGTCAGACATGCCTGTTCCCTTCAGTGGCCATGGGCCTTGTGAACCCGCACAGCGGCTTTGCCCTTGACCACCCGCTCCAGCAAACCGGCCAGCCCGGTGGGAGAAAACACGATGACCGTGATGAGGGCCACCCCAAAAATGGCCATCCAGTGGGTGGCGTAGTCGCCCAAAAAGTCTTTGGCCATGAAATAGACCACCGCCCCCAGCGCAGGCCCCCAAAGGGCCTTGTAGCCGCCCACCACCACCATCATCAGAGCCACGCCAGAGAGGCTCCAGTGCAGGTTTTCGGGGGATACAAAACCGGTGTTCAGGGCCGACAGCAACCCTGCCAACCCGGTGATGACCGCTGACAGCGCATACACCGCAGCGCGGGGCAGCAGGGTGCGAATGCCAATGAAACGGGCACGCTCTTCGTTGTCGCGCACCGCCTCGGTGATGCGGCCAAAGCGGCTGTTGAGCAGCAGGCCCAGCAACACCATCACCCCCACGAGCGTGCACCAGCACAGCAAGAACAGGTTGGCAGGCTTGAGCAGCACCGACTGCGACACACCAAACAGGGTGGACGGCCAGTCGATGTTCATGCCGTCGGCCCCGCCAGTCAGCCCGCGGGAGCGGGAGGCGGTGAGGAAGAACATTTGCCCGATGGCCAGCGTCAGCATGCCAAAGGCCACACCCGGCACCCGCACAATGACCAGCCCCATGACAAACGCCACCACCGCCATGCCCGCCAGGGTGGCCAACATGGCCAGTTCGGCAGACCATTGGGCCTGCAGCAGCAACCCCACCGCATAACCCGCACAGCCAAAAAACAGGGCATGGCCAAAACTCACCATGCCGTTTTGCCGCAGCAACACGCCCACACCCAGCGCAAACACCGCGTAAATGATGGCTTGCGTCAGCAACGACAGCAGCGTGCCCGAGCTGACCCAGGCAAACACCCCCGCCCCCACCACCAAAGCCACGGCCGCAGAACCGGCCACCCGTTGAATCGACATCTCGTGCACTCCTTCAGGTACGGCTGCCGGCAAAACCTGCGGGCTTCCAGATCAGGATGGCCACCATCAGCACAAAGGGCAGCAGCACCGCCACATCGGGCAGGTACACCGCCCCCAGTGCCTGCACCATGCCCAGCACCATGGCCGCCACAAACGCCCCGGCCAGCGAGCCCAGGCCGCCGACCACCACCACCACAAACGAATCGATGATCACGTCGCTGCTCATGGCGGGCGACAGCGACAGGAACGGCGCAGCCACCACACCGGCCAGCCCCGCCAGCGCGGTGCCCAGGCCCACCACACTGGCGCTCAGCGCATCGGTGTTGACGCCTTGCATGGCGGTGGTGGTGGGGTCTGTGCTGGCGGCACGCACAAACAGGCCCACCTTGGAGTAGCGCAGCCACAGGCTCAACCCCAAGGCCACCAGGGCACCCACCGCAATGACGGCGATGCGGTAAGCCGGCACCGGGGTGCCCAACAAGTCCACCGAGGCACTCAACAGCGCCGGTGCGGGCACCGACAAATTGCTTTTGCCCCAGACGGTTTGCACCAAGTCTTCAATGATCAGCAGCAACCCGAAGGTCACCAGCACCACCGTCAAAGGGTCCCGGTCTTGCAGGAGCCGAAAGCCGTAGCGGTCCAGCAGCACGCCAAACACCGCCATGACGGCCGGTGCCGCCACCAGCGCCACCCAGAAGTTGGTTTGCATGGCAATGGAGTAGCCCAGGTAGGCGCCCAGCATGTACAGGGAACCGTGGGCAAAGTTCACCACCCGGCGCAGGCCGTAAATCAGGGCCAGCCCCGAGCACATGATGATCAGCAAGGCCCCATAGACCAGGCCGTTGAACAAATGGATGGTCATCGCTTCGTCTCCTTCACAGTTCGGGTAACGCACGTTCGGTGGCACCAAAGGCCGACCAGCCCCCATCGGCCGACCAGGTGGCACCGGTGACGTAACTGGCCTTCGGCGAGGCCAGAAATGCAATCACCTCGGCCATTTCGGTGGGCTCGGCCATGCGGCCCAGCGGTGTGCGGTGGGCAATGCCTGCGGCGTCGATGGCGCCTTTTTCGGCCAGGCCCGCCACCAGTGCGGTGTTGACGTAACCCGGGGCCACCGCATTCACGCGAATGCCCTCGCGGGCCCACTCCACCGCCATGGCCCGGGTCAGGCCCAGCACCCCGGCCTTGGCGGCGCAATAGGCATTGCGCCCCGGAATGCCACCGAAACTGGCGATGGAGCCCACATTCACCACAGCACCCCGGTTGCCACGGGGGTCGCGGTTCTGGCGCAGCATCTGGGCCAGCACGGCCTGGCTCATCAGGAAAGTGCCGCGCACATGCACGGCCAGCACCCGGTCAAAACCGGCAACGGTTTGCTCCAGCGTGGGGGCGGTCTGGTCGGCCACCCCGGCGTTGTTCACCAGCGCATCCACCCGGCCAAACCGTTGCACCACCGCCTGCACGGCATGGTTTACTGAATCAGAATTGGCCACGTCGCATGCGTATCCGGCATGTTTCGCTCCTAATTCAGAAGCACGATCTTGCGCGGTATCGGCCTGCAAATCCAGCACGGCCACCCGCCAGCTAGCCTGGGCCATGACCTGTGCCGTGGCCCAGCCAATGCCGTTGGCCGCTCCTGTAATGACAGCAACCGGCAAAGCGCTGCCCTGCGCTGGTGGCGCATTCGATGATGAATGGGTCATGGCTCAGCCCCTGAGTGACGGCAAGCCGGGCATGTCCACGGCTTTGATGAGGCGCGTTTCCTGCGCCGTGATCAGGTGGCCCGATGCGGCCAGGTAAGCCGGAAAGTCGGGGTGGGTGTCCCGCGCATGGCAGCGGCGCTCGTAGTCGGCCAGGCTTTCGTAGGCCCACAGGTGCACAAACTGGTTTTGCGGCCCCACCAGGCTGGTGTAGAACGCCACGGGGTGACCCAGGGTGTCCATCAGCACCGGCATGGCCAGGCGGTTGAACACCTCCAGAAACTCCGGCATCTTGCGCAAGGCAATGGTGTAGTTGCGGTGATCCACCAGCGGGCGGTTCAAGTAGGTTTTGAAGCCGGCGTGCATCACTTCAACCCCGCTTGGTCGGCAATGTGGTGGGCGGTGATGTAGCCAAACGTCATGTTCGGCCCGTGGGTGATGCCCGCGCCGGGGTAGTTGCCACCCATGATGCTGGCGCGGTCGTTGCCCACCGCGTACAAGCCGGGAATGGCAGTGCCATCGCGCTTGAGCACATCGCCCACCACGCTGGTCTGAATGCCATCGAACGTACCCAGATCTCCCATGATGACCTTGACCGCATAAAACGGCCCCGTCTGCACCGGTGCCACGCAGGGGTTGGGCTGGTTTTCGGGATCGGCCAGGTAGCGGTTGAAGCTGGTGCGGCCACGGCCAAACTCGGGGTCTTGGCCTTTGACGGCGCCCACGTTGTACTCGCGCACCGTTTGCTCCAAGCCCGCCGCGTCCATGCCGGTCACCCGGGCCAGGTCGGCCAGGGTTTTGCCTTCAAACAGGTACCCGTTTTTGATGAAGCGGCCAATGGGCATGGGCGAGGGTTTGACGTACCCCAGGCCGTATTTGCCCAAGGTGGTTTTGTCGCACACCAGCCACATGGCGGTTTCTGCCTGGCCCTCACAGGCGCGGATGAGGGCGGCCCCCACATCGTGGTACGAGTTGGACTCGTTGGTGAAGCGCTGGCCGTTTTTCAGCACCCCAATCACGCCGGGCTTGTAGCGGTCCAGCAGGTGCGGGAAGACGCCGGTGGTGCCGTCGCCAAACGTCACTTTGGAAACCGGCATCCAGGCCGCAGCGTCTTTGAACCGGATGTCTGCCACGCCGCCCACCGCTTCGGCCATGGCCACACCATCACCGGTGTTGCTGGTGGGCGTGGGAGACAGGTGCTCACCACCACGGGCCAGGTGCGGGTAGGCCTGGGCAATGCGCTTCACGTCATGCGGAAAGCCGCCGCAAGCCAGCACCACCCCATGCCGCGCGGTGATGCGCTGCTCGCCGCCCACGCCTGCGGCTCGCACGCCAACGGCTCTGCCGTTTTCCAGCAGAATTTGCTGGGCTGGGGTGCTGGTGAGGATGGGAATGCCCAGGTCCAGCGCCGATTTGGCCAGCCTGGCCGCCAGCGCATTGCCGCTGGTGACGTTGATGGCGCGCTGGTAAAGCACCAATTCCTTGATGTGGTTGGCCAGGCGCTTGGCCACGTAGATGAACGAGGTCAGGGACTTGGTGGCCCGGAAAAAGTGCTTCAGGTCGGCATTGGATGAGTTGAACATCATGCCGATGAAGGTGATGGTGCGCAGCGGTGGCTTCAGGCGCGCCATGTCCTTGCCCAGGCCGCGAATGTCGTAGGGTTGCGCCAGGATGGAGCGGCCAATGTCCACGCCCCCGGCCACGTCGGGGTGGTAGTCGGGGTAGAGCGTGGGGATGAATGTCACCTCCGTCTCGCGCTCGAAGAATTCGACCATCCTGGGGCCGTTGTCCAGAAAGGCCGACACGGCTGCATCGTCGTAGTACGAGCCGGTTTCTTCCATCATGTAGCGGCGCACGGCTTCGCGGGTGTCGGCCGGGTTTTGCTTTCGGCCGTGTGGGCCCAGCGGAATCCACAGCACACCGCCCGAGAGCGCGGTGGTACCGCCAAACACCGGCTCCTTTTCCAGCACCACCACATCCAGCCCGCGCTTTTTGGCGGTGATGGCGGCCGACAAACCGGCGGCGCCGGAGCCCACCACCACCAAATCGACTTCAAAGTCATTTGCCATGTTGTGCTCCTTCAGGCCAATTGGTTGTAGCCAGGGCGGGGAACCATGTCCATCAGCATGCTGGACATGCCGCCATCCACCACCATTTCGGCCCCGTTCACATAGGCCGAGCGCGGGCTGGCGAGGAAGGCGGCCACATCGGCAATGTCCTGCGGCTCGCCAATGCGACGGCTGGCCGTCACGGCAGCCCGCTGGGCCTCGAAACCCGGTTCTTCGTAAAACCTGGCCGACAGCGGGGTGCGGATCATTCCAGGACAAATCACGTTGCTGCGCACACCGCTACCACCCCACTCCACCGCCAGTTGGCGCGACATCAGCAGCACACCGGCCTTGCTCGCGCTGTACGCTCCGCTGTGCGTTTGGGGGAATTTGGCCGAGATGGAGGCCACGTTGACAATGCTGCCCTGCCCCTTGGCCCGCATGGAGGCACCAAAGGCGCGGGCACACAGCAGGTAGCCGGTGAGGTTGGTGGCCAGCACCAGATTCCAGTCTTCAAGGCTGATGCTGTCCAGCGACGCCGAGCGCAACAGCCCCGCGTTGTTGACCAGCGCGTCGCATCCGCCAAACGCGCTGAAAACCTTGCCAGAAGCGGATTTCACCTGGTTTTCCTGGGTGATGTCGCAAGCCACGGCCAGCACGCTGTGGCCCTTTTCGCGGAGCTGATGGGCTTGCCGTTCAACGCCTGCCTCATCCCGGTCGAGCAGCGCCACCACCGCACCTGCGTCGGCCAATGTGGCCGCAATGGCGGCGCCAATGCCGCTGGCAGCACCTGTCACCACGCAGATTTTTTGCTGCAACCCCAGCCAGTGTTGCACTGTCGAATCACCCATTCGGCGTCTCCTTGTTGGGGGCGAATTGTGGGGATTTGGAATCGGTCAATCCATTGACGTTTCAGGCCAACAACAGGACAATTCCTGCATTACAGGGTAAACACTGACATGCCAAAAAGCATCCCCAACTACGACCTGTACGGCGACGTGGCCCTGCCCGGCTGGTCCAATTCCTTCAACTTTGAATGGATTCCCGAGCGCTCAGCCCCCTACAACTGGGAAATCCAGCCTCATGTGCACGAGGCGTTTTTGCAGCTGCTGTACCTCTCGGAAGGCAGCGTGCAAGCGCAGTTCAACACCGCCATGCATGTGGTCCAGGCGCCCTGCATCCTGCTGGTGCCTGCGCGCACGGTGCATGGGTTTCACTTTTCGCGTGACGTGCAGGGCCCCGTCATCACCGTCACCCAGAAGCCGCTGGAATCGCTGGCGGGCATGGTGATGTCGGAGCTGTTGCCGCTGATGCGCACCCCCACTGTGCTGCCACTGGAAGACGCCACCCGCCATGCCGATGCACTGATGCCGCTGTTCCTGGCCATCGAGCGCGAGTACCGCACCCATGCCATGGGCCAGGTGGCTGCGGGCATGTCGCTGATGACGGCGCTGCTGGTGCAAATCGCCCGCATTCACAATAGCCAGCAGTCGGCCACGCCCACCGTCACCTCGCGCAAGGCCGCACAAATCGAGCGCTTCAGGGCACTGGTGGACGCCCGCTACCGTGAACGCCTCACGGTGGAAGCCTGTGCCCAGGACCTGGGCGTGACCGCCGGGCAGCTCACCCGGCTGTGCCAGGACGTGCTGGGCCTATCGGCCCTGCAGGTCATCAATGCCCGCATCGTTCACGAGGCGCAGCGCGACCTGGTCTACACCTCCACCACCATCAAACAGCTGGCCACGGTGCTGGGGTTTGAGGACGAGGCCTACTTCAGCCGGTTTTTTCGCAAGCAAACCGGCCAAACGCCCAGGGAATTCCGGGCTGGCGCACTGGCGCACATGACCATGCATGCCGAGCGGCCGTGATCAAGCGCACGGAGAACATCAACAATAGCCATTCGGTGACGTCTACCGGTCAGATGTCCACGGTCTCAACCTCCGGGGAACTGATACAGCCTTGCCGGGTTGTCGACCAAGACTTTCTGACGAGCTGCAACATCCGGAACGGCCCGTGCCATGGCATCCAGCAGCACGGCGTCGTCAGGGATTACCTTGGTGTGTTCCGTCGGGTGCGGCCAGTCGCTGCCCCACAGCATGCGGTCAGGTGCTTCTTTTGCGTAGACACGAGCCACTTCAACACTGTCGCTGTAGCTCGGGCCGCCAACGGCGGACTCGTTGTAGAAGCCAGACAGTTTCACATACGCTTTGTCGCGCTGGAGCAGCTCGCGCACCATAGCGAAGGTAGGGTTTTGCAGAGCGCCGGGCTGCGGGACTCGCCCCAAATGGTCGAACACGACGGGCACAGGCAGGTCAAACCAAACCTCCTTGTTTTCCAACAGGTACTTGGCGGGCGCATTGAGCTGGACGTGCCAGCCCATGTCAGCCACACGCTTGGCCAGGGGCTTGACCATATCCAGGGTCGTGGTGCCCGGAGGCGCGAGGTTGAATCGGATGCCTCGCACACCAGCTGCATGAAGCGACTTCAGCTCGGCATCGGTCACCTGGGTATTGACCACGGCAACCCCACGCGCACGGCCGCCGAAAGCGGCAATCGACTCCACCAACAATCGGTTGTCTACGCCATAACTGGAAGGTTGAACGATCACGTTGCGAGTCGTTCCGATGCGTGCCTGCAGTTTGCGGTATTCCGGAATGAGCGCATCGCCTGGTTTCAGGCTTGCTTCAGGTGCCCACGGAAATCGCGCGTCGTAAATGTGATGGTGGCAGTCACAGGCGTTAGCGGGCACCTTGGTGCTGGGCATGTCCGTGCCCGTTGACCATTTGATGGGTTCAGACTGGCCCAAAGCGGCACAACCGCTCGTGGCAGCCAGAGCGCCTGCACCAAATGTCAGTACGCCAATCTTTTGCAATGCATCGCGGCGGCTTGAATTGAAATGGGTCATGGAAATGTCTTCGTTGTTTGTGATGTCAAAACGTCTGGGTCTCGGCTCAATGGCCCACTCCATCCAGTGGTGGCATGGCTTGCTACACCGGCCATCTGAAAGCTGAACTCGCTGACGCCATCTACACCGCCGCGCACCACATCGCCGCGCTTCAGCTCGCCCACTCCTGCGGGTGTTCCCGTGAAAATCAGGTCGCCAGGCTGCAATTCGACCGACTGGGAAATGTGGCTGATGACCTCGGGGATGTTCCAGATCATCTCGTTCAAATCACCCTCTTGGCGCAGGGTTCCATTGACTTCCAGCCAAATCCGCGCGGAGCCTGGGTGTCCCACCGAACTGGCGGGTACCAGCGGGCTGCAGGGCGCTGAGGCATCAAACCCCTTGGCCAAATCCCATGGGCGGCTCATTTTTTTGGCCACGTCCTGCAAGTCCCGTCGGGTCAAGTCCAGAGCGACGCCATAGCCCCACACCAGAGCCCATGCGTCATCGGGCGGCACATTTCGGCCGCCACGGCCCAGGGCCACCACCATTTCCACTTCATGGTGCAGGCTCTGGGTTTGCGGCGGGTATGGAACCACGCCTTCGGCGGGTACCACCGCGTCGGCGGGTTTCATGAAAAAGAACGGAGGTTCTCGGTCCGGGTCGTTGCCCATTTCCCGGGCATGTGCGGCGTAGTTGCGCCCCACACAAAACACACGGCGCAATGGAAAGCGGCTGTCCGAACCTCTCACGCCAATGGACGCTGGTGGGGGTGCATCAATCACGTAGTTCATGGTCATTTGGCAAACAGTTGTGTGGGGTCTTGAAATGCCTTGAACTCCAAGGCGTTGCCCGAAGGGTCATAGAAAAACAAGGTGCCTTGCTCCCCCACCTGACCTTTGAAGCGGATGTAAGGCTCGATTTCAAACCTCACACCCTGGGTCCGCAAACGGTCGGCCAGGTGTTCCCAGTCCGGCATGGACAACACCACGCCGAAATGGCGAACAGGGACCTGGTGGTTGTCCACGCCACTGGTGCCGGGTGGCCTGCAGTCTTGTGGTGACAGATGGGCCACGAGTTGGTGGCCAAAGAAATCGAAGTCAATCCATTCGTCGGAACTGCGCCCTTCGGCGCAACCCAACACGTTGCCGTAAAACCGGCGAGCCTCCGCCAGGTTGTGGACCGGAAACGCCAGGTGAAAGGGTGCAATGGTTGTGGTCATGGCATCTGCTTTCGATCCCATCACTGGTCGCTGGTGATCTTGCCGTCCACGATCACCTTGGCCCACAAGTCAATTTCCTGTTTGATCAACTGCCGGGTCTGCTCGGACGTCATGGCTTGGGCATAGGCACCCTGGCCCAGTAGCTGTTCCTTCACCTCTGGGTTGTTCAAGATCTTGGCCATTTCGGCATTCAGCCGGTCGATGATGGCTTTGGGGGTGTTGGTCGGGACCAGCAGGCCAAATTTGGAGGACACATCGAACCCGGCCAAGCCGGCTTCGGCGGCAGAGGGCACATCGGGCAGCATGGACACGCGCTGCGGCGTGGTGACAGCCAACGCCTTGAGCTTGCCAGACTTGATGAACGCTTGGGCCGCAGGCACGGTCTCGATCATCATCAGCACCTGGCCGCCGATCAGGTCGGTCATGGCCGGACCGCTGCCTTTGTAGGGCACATGCATCAGCTCGATGCCTTCGCGGCGCTGGAACAGCTCGGCCGCCATGCGTTGGGGCCCGCCCGCGCCCGAGGACGCATAGGTCAGGTGACCGGGTTTGGATTTGGCCAGCGCCACCAGCTCTTTCACGGTGTTGGCCTTGACCGACGGGTTTACCACCCACACCAGCGGCACCGAGCCCACGCTGGTGATGGGCGTGAAATCCTTTTCCCAGTGGTAGCTGAGCTTGCCTTTTTCCAGCGTGAACGCCACCGAGTGCGCGGTCATCGCGCCCATCAGCAAGGTGTAACCATCGGCAGGGGCTTTGGCCACGGCATCCGCACCAATGTTGCCGCTGGCTCCGGCCTTGTTGTCCACCACCACCTGGCCGCCCAGCGCGGCCCCCAGGTGTTTGGCCACGATACGCCCGATCACGTCGGTGGCACCGCCCGGTGGGTACGGCACCACCAGGCGAATGGGCTTTTCAGGATAGGCGGCATGGGCAGCGGTGGCCCAGGAGGCCCCCAGCACGATGGCGGTGACAACGGTGCCGCAAAGCTTCAACAGTGGGCGGCGCGGTATCTGGCGTGGCCTGTGGGGTGGCGCATCGAAGGATGTGGGGAGTTTCATGCTTGTCTCTCTAAATGAAATAGGGCTTCACCGCTTTTATTCATTCACTTGTTTGCTCTTAAAAAATCAAAGTCCACACCCTGATCAGCCTGGGTCACGGTGGTCAGGAACAGTTTTTTGTAGCCCCGTGCAGCGGTGGGTGCCTGAACGGGATTGGCCTGGGCACGGCGGGCCAGCTCCTCGTCTGACACCAGCACGTCGATGGCGCGGTTTTTCACGCTGAGCCGGATGCGGTCACCGGTTTGCACCAACCCCAGCGGCCCGCCGATGGCGGATTCAGGCGTCACATGCAGCACGATGGTGCCGGCCGCTGTGCCACTCATGCGTCCGTCTGAAATGCGCACCATGTCTTTCACCCCCGCCCGGGCCAGTTTTTTGGGAATGGGGATGTAGCCCGCCTCCGGCATGCTGGCGCCTTTGGGGCCAATGTGTTTGAGCACCAGCACGTCGTCGGCGTGCACATCCAGCGCGTCGTCGTCAATGCGGGCCACCAGGTCTTCGATGTGTTCGAACACCACGGCACGGCCTTCGTGCTCCATCAGCGCCGCGGTGGCGGCTGACTGTTTGATGATGGCCCCGCCCGGTGCCAGGTTGCCCTTGAGCACCGCAATGCCGCCCTGTGGGTAAATGGGGTTGGCAAACGGGCGCACCACGTTCTGCGCAAAGCCGGGGCCTGCGGCCTCCAACTCTTCACCCAGGGTGCGGCCGGTCACAGTCAGCACATTGAGGTGGAGCAGGTGCTTGAGTTCGCGCAGCAGGGTGGGCATGCCACCGGCGTGGTTCAGGTCTTCCATGTAGTACTGACCGGAGGGCTTGAGGTCGACCAGCACCGGGGTTTCGCGCCCCAGTTCATCAATGCGCTGCTGGTCAATGTCAATGCCCAGGCGGCCTGCCACCGCCGTCAAGTGGATGATGCCGTTGGTGGAGCCACCAATGGCCAGCAGCACGCGAAAGGCGTTTTCAAACGCTTCGCGGGTCATGATTTTGTCGGGCGTCAAACCCGCCTTGGCCATGGCCACCGCGGTGGCCCCGGTGCGCTCGGCCACACGCAGGCGCTCGGCCGTCACGGCGGGTGGGGCGGCACCGCCGGGCACCATCATGCCCAGCGCCTCGGTCACGCAGGCCATGGTGCTGGCCGTGCCCATCACCGAGCAGGTGCCCACGCTGGCCACCAGTTGGTTGTTGACCTCGGCAATTTCGTCCTGGTCGATTTCCTCCGCCCGGAACTTGGCCCAGAACCGGCGGCAGTCGGTGCAAGCGCCCACCCGCTCAGAGCGGTGCGAACCGGTCAGCATGGCCCCGGTGACCAATTGAATGGATGGAATGCCGGCCGAGGCCGCCCCCATCAACTGCGCGGGCACGGTTTTGTCGCACCCGCCAATCAGCACCACCGCATCCATGGGCTGGGCGCGGATCATTTCCTCCGTGTCCATGGACATCAGGTTGCGCAGGTGCATGGAGGTGGGCGCCGCAAAACTCTCGTGGATGGAGATGGTCGGAAAGTCCATGGGCAGGCCACCCGCCAGCATCACCCCACGTTTGACCGCCTCAATCAACTGCGGCATGTTGCCGTGGCAGGCGTTGTAGGCCCCGCCGGTGTTGGCAATGCCAATCACCGGGCGGTCCAGCGCATCGTCGGTGTAACCCGCGCCTTTGATGAAGGCTTTGCGCAAAAACAGCGAAAACCCGGCGTCGCCATAACTGGTCAGGCCTTTTTTCATGCCTTGTGGTGGCAGCTTGGATGTCATGCGGTTCCCCTCGGTTGGCTGGTGTTCATGCGTTGGGCGCTTCGACGGGGTAGCCGGACATGGCAAAGCCAGCAGCGTTCAGCGCGGCCATCACCGACGTGGCAGTGGCATCGTCCAGCTTGACCAGTGGCGGGCGCACCCCTGCCCAACTGGGGGCCGACGCACACTCAGCCACCACCCGCTTCATGGCCGGGATCATGGGAACGGCCTGGAAAATCTGGCGGACCACATCGGCCTTGGCTTGCAGGGCGGCACCGTTGGGCCCATTCCACCCGTCCACCACGGCGCGAATGCCTGCGGGGTTCATGTTCACCGTGGCGCTGATGCACCCCGCCCCGCCGATGGACAGCGCCTTGGTCAGCAGCGATTCGCTGGCTGGGAACACATCAAAACCATCTGAAGCAAACTGGTCAATCATGGCCTGGGTGTTCTCCCAGACGCCCGACGAGTCCTTGGCCCCCACCACCGTGTCGGGGTAACGCTTGCGCAGCATCTCAATCAGGTTGAGCGTGATGGGCGTCTGGGTGAACTGGGGTATGTGGTACAGGTAAACCTTGAGCCGAGGGTCTGCCACGGTGTCGATGACGGTGGCGTAGTAATCGAACAGGCCCTGGTCCGATGCGTTCTTGAAATAAAACGGCGGCAGCATCAACGCACCGGCAGCCCCGTTGGACACCGCGTGTCGGGTCAGCGTGATGGCATCCGCCACCGAGCAGGCTCCGGTGCCTGGCATCAGCCGCTCGGCAGGAATGCCCGCCTCCAGCAATGCATCGGTCAGCGTCAGGCGCTCCGCCACCGACAGCGAAGCCGCCTCTGAATTGGTGCCAAAAATGGCCAAACCCACACCGTTGTCCACCAGCCAGCGGCAATGGGCAATGAAGCGCGGGGTGTCGGGCTGCAGGTGGCGGTCGAACGGTGTCAGGACGGGCGCGAGTGCGCCACGGATTCTGGTTGGCATGTCTGGGTTCCCCAATCGGTTTGCGATGGCGCAAGTATTCGGGGGCAAGACCATTCAAAAAAGATCTTCTTGAACATTCAGAAAACAAAATTTTTGCGGTTTAAACCATTAACCTGTCATACCCAATTGCATAGCATGGTTGGCTCAATTCACGCGCCAACAGCAAGGAATTCCCCATGGATTTGCGGTTCGTACAAAGCTTTGTGTCCGTCGTGGAGCTGGGCTCCATGGCAGAAGCCGCCCGCCAGCTCGACCTGACGCCCTCGGCCGTCACGGCCCGGGTGCACGCCCTGGAACAGGAATTGGGCATTGACCTGATTCAGCGTGCGGGCCGCTCAGTCAAACCCACCGAGGCGGGGCTGCGCATCCTGGAGCGGGCACGCGCAGTGCTACTGGATGTGCGTGACCTGTGCACCGTGGCCCGCAACGACACCCTGCTGGGGGAACTGAAGCTGGGCGCCTTCGTATCGGCCATGACCAGCCTGCTCCCCCCAGTGCTCAAGGGGCTTTACGCGCAATACCCGCGGCTGGAAGTCATGGTCACACCCGGCAGTTCAGTGGAACTGTGCCGCCGGGTAAGTGCGGGTGAGCTGGACGCGGCGTTGGTGGTGGAACCGCAGTTCACCGTGCAAAAAAATTGCGAATGGCAGCCGCTGATGGCTGAGCCCTTGGTGCTAGTGGCTCCCACCAACTGGGCCCACAACGACCCGCTGGAGCTGCTGCGCACCAAGCCCTTCATCCGCTACGACCGCAAGGTGCTGGGCGGGCAACTGGCCGACCGGTACCTGAAAGACCAAGGCATTCGCCCCCAGCAGCGGCTGGAAATCGACGGGCTGATGGCCATTGCCCACCTGGTATCGCAGGAAATTGGCGTGGCCCTGCTACCCGATTGGGCGCCCATGTGGCAATCGTCCCTCGCCATTCGGCGGGTGCAACTGCCTGGGCGAGCCCCGGTCCGCAGGGTGGGGCTGATCTGGGCCAAACATGGGCCCAGGGTATCGCTGGTGCAGCAGATGCTGGCGTTGTCAGAAGCCATGGTGCGAGAGGTACCCGAAGCGGGAGCAAACACACGTTGAACCGTTCAGCGCAATCAGTCTGAAGCCTGCGCCGCAATCGTGCCCCTCATCACATGGCACATCACCCCACCACTTCCAAACTCTCCAGGTAGCTTGCCGCATGGGCCACGTAGGTGGCCGCGTTCTCGGCCAGCGCAGCCAGGGCTTCGGGGCTCAGCTCGCGCACCGCCTTGGCGGGCGAGCCCATGATGAGCACCCCGTCGGGGAACACCTTGTTCTCTGTCACCAGCGCACCGGCGGCCACCAGGCAGTGTTTGCCAATGACCGCGCCGTTCAGCACCACGGCCTGGATGCCGATGAGCGAGCCATCGCCCACGGTGCAGCCGTGCAGCATGGCCTGGTGGCCGATGGTGACGCCCCGGCCAATGAACAGCGGCTTGCCCGCGTCGACGTGCAGCACCGCGCCTTCCTGCACGTTGCTCTCGTCACCCACGGTGATGGGTTCGTTATCGGCCCGTACCACCGCGCCGGGCCACACACTGGCGCGAGCACCGATGGTGGCCTGGCCAATGACGGTGGCTTCGGGGGCAATGAACGCGGTGTCGTGCACAGTGGGGCCAAAGCCCTTCACGCGGTAGAGGGTCATGGTGCGGGGTCTTTCAGATGAGGTGCCGGTTTCACATGTCGCCGCGCACCAGGGCACGGTGGCGGATGTCTTCCAGGTCTGCCGGGGGCGCAAAGCGGGCATCGCTTTTGCCCGCGCGCAGCACCGCCCCAGGCACGTCGTGGCCCACCAGAGCGGGCATCTGGCTGGCGCAGGCGATGAGCCGATCCAGGTCCACGCCGGTTTCCATGTCCATGGCGTGCAGCATGTGCACCAAGTCTTCGGTACAAATGTTGCCGGTGGCGCCTGGCGCATAGGGGCAACCGCCCAGGCCCGACAGCGACGCGTCGTAGTGATCGACCCCCACTGCAATGCCTGCAATCACGTTGGCCAACCCCATGCCCCGGGTGTTGTGGAAGTGCAGCGTCAGCTCCACGCCCTTCCAGCGCAGGTCCAGCCCCTCGGCCAGTTCGGACACTTGCAGCGGGTTGGCCATGCCGGTGGTGTCGCACAGGGTGATGCCGTCGGCCCCGTGCTCCACAAACCAGTCACCCAGTGCCAGCACCGCCTTGGGGTCCACCGCACCTTCCATGGGGCAACCAAACGCGGTGGAAATGGAAATGTTCACCGCAGCCTGCCCCCGCGCGGCCTGGATGATGTCGGTCAACACGCTGCGCGACTGCTTCAGCGTCATGCGGGTGTTGCACAGGTTGTGGGTTTCGCTGGCGGACATGACGAGGTTGATTTCGTCCACCTTGCATGCCATGGCCCGCTCGGCACCGCGCATGTTGGGGGCCAGCGCCACGTAGCGCACGCCGGGCACTCGGTCGATTTCCATCATCACCGGCTCGGCATCGCGCAGCGCCGGAATGGCCTTGGGCGAGGTGAACGAAGTCACTTCAATTTTGTTGAGGCCGGTGCGGCTCAGCGCGTTGACCATGCGGATTTTGTCTTCGGTGGGCACGAAGCAGGGCTCGATCTGCAGCCCGTCGCGCAGGGCCACGTCGTTCACATAAATGCGGCGGCGGTTCATGATTTCGGCAAATGAGTAGTCTTTGAAAGCCATCACACCACCCCCTTTTCGCGCAGAGCTTCGAGGCCCTGGTTGTCCAGCCCCATGCGGCGCAGCACCTCTTCGGTGTGCTGGCCCAGTTTGGGGCCACCGCCTGCAAAAGAACCTGGGGTGGCACTGAGCTTGGGCACCACGCCGGGCACCTTGAGGGTGGAGCCATCGTCCAGCTCAATGGTTTGCAACATGCCGCGCGCCTGGTAGTGGGGATCGTTGACGATGTCTTTCACGGTGTAGACGCGCCCGGCGGGCACGCGGGCGGTGGCCAGGTCGGCCAGGGCCTGGTCCAGCGTGCGCAGCTGGGTCCACTCGCCAATGGCGGCGTCAATGCGGGCCATGTGTGCCACGCGGCCAGGGTTGTTGGCCAGAGCCGCTTCTTCGCCCAGGTCGTCACGCCCGATCAGGGTCATGAGGCGTTTGAAAATGCTGTTGCCGTTGCCCGCAATCAGCACATAGTTGCCGTCGTTGCAGGGATAGGCATTGGTAGGTGAAATGCCTTGCAAGGCGCTGCCTGCGGGCTCGCGCAGCATGCCGTAGCGGTCAAATTCGGGCACCGCGCCTTCCATCATGTTGAAGACCGATTCGTACAGCGCCACATCAATCATCTGCCCCTGGCCGCCGTTGGCCGTGCGGTGGTACAGCGCCATCAAAATGCCAATGACCCCGTGCAGCGCCGACAGCGAATCGCCAATGCTGATGCCGGGGCGCACAGGCGCTTCGCCCGGCATGCCGGTGATGTAACGGAAGCCGCCCATGGCCTCGGCAATCACGCCAAACCCGGCCAAATCGCGCAGCGGGCCGGTTTGCCCATAGCCCGAAATGCGCAGCATGATGAGCTTGGGGTTGAGTTTGGACAAGGTCTCGTAGTCCAGCCCCCACTGTTCCATGGTGCCGGGGCGGAAGTTTTCGATCACCACGTCGGCCTCGGCCACCAGCTGGCGCACCAAATCTTGCCCCTCGGGCTGGCGCAGGTCGATGGCCACCGATTTTTTGTTGCGCGCCTGCACATGCCACCACACCGAGGTCACGCCTTCGGGCGTACGCCAGGTGCGCAGTGGGTCACCGGTGCCGGGGGCTTCGATTTTGATGACTTCGGCCCCGAAATCGCCCAGCGTTTTGCCGGTGAAGGGGCCTGCAATCAGGGTTCCCATTTCGATGACACGGATGCCGGTCAGGGGTCTGCGTTGGTCAATGCTCATGTGGCGGGTCTCCTCAAGTTGAATGGCGATTGGCACGACGGATTCGTACCAAAGTGCCGCCACTGTAGAAAAACCGCCCGGTTTGCGCCAACGGTGAATGGGCATGCGTGCCATCTCTAACCGATATGGCTAAACAACATTCAGCCCCCAATAATTGAGCTCATCCGGAGACACCCATGCGCCACGACCTACAAACGCTCAAAGCCTTCATTGCCATTGCCGACGAAGGCTCCATTGCCCAGGCCGCCGTGCGCGAAAACACCGTGGCCTCGGCCCTGAGCAAGCGGCTGGCCGAAATGGAGCATGTGTGCGGCACCGAGCTGGTGACGCGCCACCGCCGGGGCGTGTCGCTCACGCCTGCGGGCGTGGAGCTGGTGACCCACGCGCGCCGGGTGATGCACGAGCTGATGCGGCTGGACAGCGCGCTCAGCGGCTACGTGTCGGGCGTGCGTGGGCAAATCAAGCTGGTGGCCAACACCTCGGCCATCGTGCAGTTCCTGCCTGGCGACATTGCCCGGTTTGTCGAGGCGCACCCCACGCTCAAGATCGACTTGGAAGAACAAACCAGCGACCAGGTTCAAAAACAGGTGCAAGACGGGCTGGCCGACATTGGGGTGATGGTGGCCAACCGGCCCATTGACGCCCTGGTGTGCCGCCCCTATCGCAGCGACCACCTGTGGGTGATGATGCCCGCCGACCACCCCCTAGCTGGAGCCACTTCATTGCGCTTTGCCGACACGCTGGACTACGACCACGTGGGCCTGCCCAGGGGCAGTTCGCTGTGCGAATCGCTGCTGGCCGCGGCTTACGACGCGGGCAAACCGCTGAAGCTGCGCATCCAGGCCACCAGTTTCGATGGGCTGCGGAAAATGGTGGGCTCCAGACTCGGTATCGGCATATTGCCCGCTGGTTGTGTGCTACCTTTTTTGGAAGTAGAAGGCTTGGCCGCCTGCCCGCTGGACGAGTCCTGGGCCCAGCGGCAGCTGTTGGTGGTCACGCGCGAGCGGCACACCTTGTCGCAAGGGGCTGCCAGGCTGGCCGATCACTTGATTCGGTCGGTGCAGGCTCCATCGGCACAGGCAGAAGGCTGAGCCCGCCCTGGCGCTCACTCCAGCTTGATGTCAGCGTCTTTCACCAGCTTGGCCCATTTGTCCACATCTTGCTTCAGAAACGCCGAAAACTGAGGAATAGACCCGCCAATGATTTCCCCACCCTGGCTGGCGATTTTTTCCACCACCTCGGGGTCTTTCAGGATGGCGTTGATCTCGGTGTTCAGCCGCTCGGCCACGTCTTTGGGCAGATTGGCCGGGCCCATGATGGCAAACCACTGGCTCATTTCAAAGTTGGGGAAACCCGATTCGTGCAGCGTAGGCACATTGGGGAACAGCGGCGACCGAACCAAGCTGGTGATGGCCAGGGCTTTGAGCTTGCCCGCCTTGTAATGCGGCAACACATTGGGCGGCGAATCGAAGTTCAGGTTCACCTGACCGCCTAGCAAATCGGTCATGGCGGCCGAGCTGCCCTTGTAGGGCACATGGACCATTTTGATGCCAGAGACTTGCGAAAACTGAGCCGCTGCCAGATGCTGTGCCGTGCCATTGCCAGACGACGCATAGCTCAGTTCTCCGGGCTTTTTACGTGCTTGTTCGACGAACCCAGCCACGTTGCTGGCAGGAAATGCGCTGTTGACCGTCAGCAACACGGGTGTGCTGGCCAAGCGCACCAGCGGCGTGAAGTCTTTCACCACGTCGTAAGGCAGCCTGGGGTACAGCGCCGGGGCTACCGAGTTAGATGCGAAGTGGGCCAGCAGCAGGGTGTACCCATCGGGCTTGGACTTGGCCACCATGTCGGCGCCAATGGTGCCAGTGGCTCCTGGCTTGTTTTCCACAATGACCGGCTGGCCCAGCGTGACGGACAATTTCTGCCCAATGGTGCGAGCCAGCACATCGGTGAAGCCACCCGCGCCAAACCCCACCACGATGCGAATGGGTTTGTCTGGGTACTTGGCAACTTGGGCCTGAGCGATGGGCAGGTGGGCGGCTAACAGCGTGGCCACGCCCAAAGCAATGAAGTGCGCACGTTTCATGGTTGTCTCCTTCAACATGGTGCAAACGGGGGAACGTGCAGCAACGTTAAAGAGACTGGTCCATTTTCAATAGCGGTTTTTGGGAACAGGAGCCATCACCGACCACGATGGCTTTATTGAATGCGCAACGACTCACACCCATGCGAATGGAGTGGAGTCGCTTCTGCTCCACTTTGAACAGAAGCGACTCCTTTTACTTGATGAACCGCACCTGCTGGTTGATGCGTTCCAGGATGGGCTTTTTTTTCTCGTTGAACACCTTTTTGTTCTCCTCGATCAGGTTCTGGCCCTTGGTATCGATGGAAATGATCAGCGGGCCAAACTCCTTCACCCGGTTCACCCACAGGGTTTCGGGCATGCCCAGGTCTTTCCACTCGGCGGCCTCGATCTTTTCCACCTGAGTGGCCGCCAGCACCGCACAGCCACCGGGGAAGATGGCGTGCACAGCCTTGTTTTCCTTGCAGCCTTCTTGGGTTTCTGGGCCCATGCCGCCTTTGCCCACAATCAGTTTCACCCCGGTGCGGCGGATGAATTCTTTTTCGAACTTCTCCATGCGCATGCTGGTGGTGGGGCCGATGGACACCATTTCGTATTCGCCGTCTTCTTTCTGGCGCACGATGGGGCCAGCGTGAAAAATCGCGCCGCCTTCCAAGTTCACGGGCAGCTCGCGGCCCAGCTCGATCAGGCGGCGATGGGCCACGTCACGGCAGGTGACCAGCGTTCCGGTCAGGTAGACCACATCGCCAATGTTCAGCGCTTCCAGGTCTTCGTCTTGGATGGGGGTGGTGAGAATTTTTTTCATAGCGAAAACCCTTTGTGAGAGATGACTTCCCAGGACATGTCGGCGTTGATCTTGATTTTTCCGCGACGGTGTGCCCAGCAACCGGTGGACACCGCCACACCAATGGTGGAGGGGTGGCGGGCGGATGATTCGATGTTCACGCCCATCACGCTGTTGTTGCCGGTCAGGCCCTGTGGGCCCAGGCCGAGCTCGTTCAGGCCATCGGCCAGCAGCTCTTCCATCAGCGCGGCTTTGTCGTTGGGGTTGCGCGAGGTCACCGGCCGCAAAATGGCCTTTTTGGACAAACGGGCCGCCGTTTCAGCCGAGGTGGACACCCCCACCCCCACCAGCAGCGGGGGGCAGGCATTCACGCCGCGGGAGGTGATGACGTCAAACACAAACTCGGCCACGCCTTCGTAGCCCTGGCCTGGCATCAGCACCGTGGCCTTGCCGGGCAGCGTGCAGCCGCCACCGGCCATGTACACGTCGATGATGACGCTGTCGTCACCGGGCACGATTTCCCAGTCCAGCCACGGAATTTTGGAGCCGGTGTTGGTGCCAGTGTTCTTTTCTTCAAAGGTTTCGACCGCGTTGTGGCGCAGCGGGCCTTGTGCGGTGGCACCATGGGTGGCGCCCAGCAGAATGTCTTCCAGCTCACCCAGCAGGGGGAACTTGGCTCCGGCGGTCAGGAAGTACTGGATGACCCCCGTGTCCTGGCAGCTGGGGCGGTCCAGCTTGTCAGCGGCTTCCTGGTTCTGGCGCATGGATTCATACACCTCCTTGGCCAGAAAGTTCACTTCCTTTTCGCGCAGTTCACCCAGCTTTTGGGTCACATCGGTGGGCAGGCGCTTGCCGATGTAAGAGGTGAACTTGGCCATCAAGTTCGTCAGGTCGGCCACAGCCGTTGCGTTGTCCATGGTTGTCATTCCAGTTGGTTGATTGGATAGGCGTGGGGGTTATTCGAGGGTGACCTTGGCGTCTTTCACCAGCTTGGCGAAGCGCTCTGTGTCTTCCTTGATCTGGGCGGCCATCTGGGCCGGTGCATCGCCAATGGGCACGGCACCGATGTCGTCCATTTTTTTGCGGAATTCGGAGCTGTTGACGATTTTCACGATCTCAGCGTTCAACCGAGCGACCACGTCAGCCGGAGTGGCCACAGGTGCCAGCACACCAAACCAAGTGCCCATGTTGAAGCCCTTGAGGCCCGCTTCGTCCAGCGTCGGCACATCGGGCAAGGCCACCGAGCGCTTGTTGGTGGTGACAGCCAGCGCACGCAGCTTGCCCGCCTTGATGTGGGCCAGCACCGGGGTGATGGTGTCGAACGACATGTTCACCTGGCCGCCCAGCAAATCGGTGGTGAGCGGGCCGCTGCCTTTGTAGGGCACATGCAGCATTTGCACGCCGCCCATGGCTTCAAACTGAGCGCCAATCAGGTGCTGGCCGGTGCCGTTGCCGTTGGAGCCGTAGGTGTATTTATCGGGTGCGGCCTTGGCCAGGTCCAACAGTTCCTTTACCGTTTTGGCGGGCAAGCCGGGGTTGACCACCAGCACATTGGGCACCAGCGCCACGGTGGTGACGGGTGCGAAGCTTTTCTGAAAGTCATAGCCCAGCTTTTTGTACACGCTGGTGGCAATGGTGTGGTGCACCGCGCCCATCAGCAGGGTATGGCCATCGGCCTTGGCTTTGGACACGTAGTCAGCCCCCAGCGTGGCACCCGCACCCGGCTTGTTTTCCACAATGACCGGCTGCCCCAAAACTTTGCCCAACTCGGTGCCCACGGCACGGGCCAGCACGTCGGTGGTGCCACCTGCGGGGAACGGAACAATCAGGCTCACTGGCTTGGAGGGCCAGGCCTGGGCCCACGCAGTGCCTGCGGGCAAGGCCGCTGCAGCAACAGCAGAAAAGGCCAGCAACACAGCACGGCGCGAGGCGGTAAGGGAAAGGGGCATGTGGGTGTCTCCAGTTCGAATAGGGGGTCAATAACCAGCCGATGGACCCATCATCTGCCACATTTCCACGCAGCCGGGTCATCAACCTGAGGCCGCACTGTATGCTTCATAAAATAGAAAAATATTCAAAATATTGACCTTACTTTTAACTTTAAATTAACAATGAGCACACCCACCACCGCCCCATCGGAAATGCATTTCTTCAGCCTGTTGGTGCGGTTGGGCAGCTTTTCTGCGGCCGCGCGGGAACTGGGTTTGTCCACCCCCGCCGTCAGCAAACGCCTGGCTCAAATGGAGGCCCGCCTGGGCGTTCAACTCCTGCACCGCAACACCCGGCGGTTTGCGGTCACCCCGGAAGGGGAACTGTATTTGGGGCATGCCCGCCGCATCCTGGCCGACATCGACGACCTGGAGCAACTGGTCTCTGGCGCCACCGCCGCACCCAAGGGCTTGTTGCGGGTGAATGCCACGCTGGGCTTTGGCCGCACCCAGATTGCGCCAGTCATTTCCCGGTTTTGCGCCCGGCACCCCGAGGTGCAGGTGCAGTTGCAGCTCACCGTCAACCCACCGCCGCTGGCGGACGATGCCTATGACGTGTGCATCCGCTTTGGCGAGCCGCCCGATGCACGGGTACTGGCCCGCCTGTTGGCCCCCAACCGCCGCCTGCTGTGCGCAGCACCGGCCTACCTGGCCACACACGGCACGCCCAAAGTGCCTGCCGACCTGACTCAGCACAACTGCCTGGGCATTCGCCAGGGCGACGAAGCCTATGGCGTATGGCGCTTTGCCAGCAGCCCCGGCAAACCCTTTGAAGCGGTGAAGGTGCGCGGCAGCCTGAACACCAACGACGGCGAAATTGCCGTCAACTGGGCCTTGGATGGCCACGGCATCCTCATGCGGGCCGAATGGGACATTGCCCGCTATCTGCAAAGCAGCCGCCTGGTGCAGGTGCTGCCTGATTACCTGACGCCCCCTGCCGATGTGTACGCGGTGTACCCCCAACGGCACCAGACCGCAGCGCGGGTACGGGTGTTTGTGGCTTTTTTGGCGGAGGCGTTTCAGGCCCTGAACCATCTGTGAGCAAGGCACCCGGGATGGTTTGCCCCAACCCGTCACCCAGTTTGCATCTACGTAACTCCGAACCGATATCTGCACCCGAAACACCGAGCTGACACTGGTATATGCTGGCACTGCTCGTGTTTTCGCAACCCATTCTCCAAGAAGGCAACCGTCATGGCCACCTCGATCCCATCTGGCAAAGCGAATCAAATTTCACCGCCTTCAGGCGTTTGGGCACTGGGCATGCACCTGATGGGACGGGTGAATTTCACCGTCAAAGCCATCATCATTTGCACCGCTTTCTTGATACCCATTGGATTCATGTTGTTTGATGGTTATGTGACCAAGATGGCCAACTTGGAATTCACTCAAAAAGAACGCATTGGTGCGAGGTACCTGAAAACATTTGCCCCGGTACTGAATGGCCTGGTTGACGCGCGCAATGCCACCCGTGCAGGTCTTGGCGGCGGTTTGGACACCGTCAACGACTACACAGCCGCCCGGCAACGCATGACGGTTGGGTTGTCCGATCTGGAAAAGAAAGTGACCGATGGCGGCGACCCGTTTGGCCTGACACCTGAAATTAGCAAGTTCAAGTCCGAGCTTGACGCGACCGCCAGCAGCAAAGACGGCACCGATGGAAAAGGACGCACCGTTTTCGGCCCGGTGACCAAGGCGGCATCCGATTTGCTCATCAAAATTGGAGATGGCTCGGGACTGGCTCTGGACCCTGACCTTGACAGCTTCTATCTCATCAACGGGTTGATATTCACCATGCCCAAAGTGGTGGAAAACCTGGGGCAATTGTGGGGTTGGGGGGCATTTGCCATCAGCAAACCCATCAGCGTTCAGCAAACCAAGCAATACGGCATTTGGGCGGCCGAGCTGAACACAGCCATTAGCGAAACCAATGCCCATTTTAAGCGGGCACTGGCCGCCAACGACAACCTCAAATCTGTCAACTTCGGCGCGTTGGACGCAGCTGAAAAATTTCGCACCCAGGCAGAAGACCCCGATGAATTGGTGAACAAAGCCGTACCCGTGTCCAGGCACTACAGGGACGGCAAAACAGCAGTCGGGGATGTCATGGACCTTTACAGCAACGTGCTGGCTTCTTTGGATGGACTGCTTGCCACCCGCGAGGCGTCCCTCAGAAGCAGCATGAGAAACTTTTTTGCGGTTTCAGTGATCATGTCGCTATTGGCCATCTACCTGTTCATTTGTTTTTACCGGGTATCCATACACGGCATTGCAGCCGTGGCACACCATTTGGGAGAAATGTCTCAAGGAGACTTGCGGAACCGGCCCGCAGCCCCGTGGGCCAGCGATGAGCCAGCGCAACTGTCGCTGCAACTGGCAGAAACTTACGACGCCCTCCAAGGGTTGATTCGCAAGGTACGCCACGGTGCGCGGGAATTGCACACAGCCAGCAACGAGATTGCTGCGGCCAGTACCGATTTGGCTGGACGCACCGAGGCTTCTGCTGCCGCGCTGGAAGAGCAAGCCAGTGCCATGGAGCAAATTGGCTCCACGGTAGGAAACACAGCGAGCCTGGCACAGGAGGCATCCGCCTTTTCAGATCGCAACGCCAATGTGGCAGTACAGGCCGGGGAAACCATTCAACAAGTGGTCTCCACCATGCAGGATATCCACTCATCATCGGCCAAAATCAACGACATCATTGGCGTGATCGACGGCATTGCGTTCCAAACCAACATCTTGGCCCTGAATGCGGCGGTAGAGGCAGCCAGGGCGGGTGAAGCCGGCCGAGGCTTTGCGGTTGTGGCCACCGAAGTGCGCAACCTGGCCCAGCGCAGCGCAAGTGCTGCGCGCGAAATCAAGGGCCTGATTTCCAGCAGCGTTGAACAAATCGACGGCGGCACCCGCATTGTGCAAAGTGCCGGCTCCATCATGCATCAGGTGATGGACAACGCCAAGCAGGTCAACACCTTCCTGATGGACATTGCGTCGTCTGCTAAGGAGCAGGCATCGGGCGTGGTGCAGGTGGGGCAATCCATCCATGATCTGGACCGCACCACCCAGCAAAATGCCGCTCTGGTGGAGCAAACCACGTCTGCCGCCGCTTCCCTGCGTGCGCAAGCTGACCGGTTGCAAGAAGAAATTCGCAACTTCAAAGTAACCTGAGGACTCCGATAGCCTAAATGGCACACCCTTGGTTGGGTCGGTCATCCTCCTAGGTGGTGATCGGTGCTATGCGGCACCAAAACGAGAGCGACGACTTGAAGGGTGCGGGTGTCTGTGGATTTTTTGTTCATGAACTGCTTCACATAGACATTCCGCTGGGGCTTGCCCGGTTTTAGGCATTCAAACCGGGACAGTCTTCGAGGGACAAACCAACTCCAGGCTGAGGCAAACTACAACCGGCAACTCACGGAACGTAGCGCCGCCGCAGAAATGCCAACTTCAACCAGCCAGTCTCCCCGCAGCCCTAGGTTGTTCAACATCCTGGGGCGTCTTAGTCCCGGTGGAGACAATGTGCATCACCCCAGTCACAGACAAGACAGACCATGGATGAACCCATTCTCACAATGGAAGAACGCGAGGCCATCAATTCAGGGCGCTGGTTTGGCTCCCTCTCGCCTTCACTTCGACACGACATTCTTCGATGCGCTTACGTCAAACGATTCAAGGACGGAGATTTGATCTCTGCTCGGGGGGACCCACCCACAGACTGGACTGCCGTGGCCAAAGGTGCAGTGCGTGTGAGCTCCACCTCCCTTTCGGGCAAGCAGATCACGTTGACGTACGTGGAGCCCGGTGTGTGGTTTGGGGATGTGGCCATGTTTGATGGCGACCAACGCACCCACGATGCCTACGCCCATGGCCACACCAGCCTGCTGTGCGTGGCGCGAACGGATTTTCAAAAAATCCTGGCCTTGCACATCGAGCTGTACGAAGCGCTGATGCGCCTGCAGGCCCGGCGGATTCGCACGTTATTCGGACTGGTCGAAGACTTGAACACCCTGCCTCTCAGAGCCCGGTTGGCCAAACAACTTTTGCACCTGGTTCGCAGCTATGGCGTACCTTGCCTGACCGATGGAAACGAAACCCGTATCGGATTGCAATTGGCTCAGGAAGAGTTGGCTCAGTTGCTGGGCGCCTCCCGCCAGAGGGTGAATCAGGAACTCAAGTCCATGGAACGGGAAGGAGCCATTCGGATTGAGCCGGGTGGCTTGGTGGTACGTCAACGCGAACAACTTCTTCGCATCTCTGAATCCGACAACTGACTTTTTTACCCAACCGCCATGCCCGATCACTCTGTGTCACATGTGGACCACTTGCCTGAGCTGGAAGCTTGGTTGGAAGCCCACATCGAAGGCTTCAAGGGCCCGCTCGAAGTGGAATTCATTTCAGGCGGTCAATCCAATCCAACCTACCTGCTGCACACGCCATACTGCAAATTTGTCATGCGTACCAAGCCTGGTCCTGCAGCCAAACTCTTGCCATCTGCGCATGCCATTGAGCGGGAATTCCGGGTATTGCAAGCATTGCATGGGTCAGCGGTACCCGTTGCCCAACCCTTGGTTCTTTGCGAGGACGAATCCATCATCGGTCGAGCGTTCTATGTCATGGCCTTTGTAGATGGCCGTGTGTTGTGGGACCAATCGCTACCAGGATTCACTTCCACCGACAGACGTGCATTGTTCACAGAAATGAACCGCACTCTTGCCAATTTGCACATGATCACCCCGAGTAGCGTGGGGCTGCAGGACTATGGAAAGGCCGGTAATTACTTTGAACGGCAAATCAACCGATGGTCTAAACAGTATCAGCAGTCGGTGACCCAGCCCATTGAGGCCATGGACGAACTGATTGAATGGTTACCTCAACACCTGCCAGCCTCAGCCAAAAGTGACCGACTGGTATCCATCGTTCATGGCGACTACAGGTTGGATAACTTGATGTTTGCCAAAGAAAGCACCCAAGCTGTCGCTGTTTTGGACTGGGAGCTTTCCACCATCGGACACCCTTTGGCCGATTTCAGCTACCACTGCATGTCCTGGCACATTGAACCCGGAACTTTCAGAGGAATTGCAGGGCTGGATCTTGAAAAATTGGGCATTCCATCCGAACAGGAATATATATCGATGTACTGCCATGCAACAGGTTTTGTCACACCCGACGAGTTGCAGAAAGATTGGGATTTTTACTTGGCTTACAACCTTTTTCGGATTGCAGCCATTTTGCAGGGCATCGCCAAACGAATCGAGGCAGGAACTGCATCGAACCCGCAGGCCATCAAATCGGCAGCAGGCGCACGCCCATTGGCTGAAAAAGCGCTGCACTACGCGCGCCGTTATCGCCATTGATTCATCTGATTTTTTACACAGAGGCAACCATGAATTTTGATTACACACCCAAGGTGAAAGAGATGCTCACCCGCTTGAATGCGTTCATGGATGAGCACATTTACCCCAATGAAAGCCGATTCTTTGCCGAAATTGCAGCAAATCGAGCAAAGGGCAATGCATGGATTCCGACGACTTTGATCGAAGAATTAAAACCCAAAGCCCGTGAAGCGGGCCTGTGGAATTTGTTTTTACCCAAATCTGAGAGGGCTCCAGAAGGTTTGTCCAACCTGGAATACGCACCACTTTGTGAAATCATGGGCCGAGTCACGTTTGCAGCAGAGGTATTCAACTGCTCCGCACCCGATACCGGCAACATGGAAACACTGGAGCGTTACGGCAACAAGGTACAAAAGGACCTGTGGCTGGACCCGCTACTGCAAGGCAAGGTTCGTTCTGCTTTTTTAATGACCGAACCCGAAGTGGCCTCCTCGGACGCAACCAATATCCAATGCCGGATTGAACGCGACGGTGATGAATACGTCATCAACGGACGCAAATGGTGGTCAAGCGGCGCTGGCGATCCTCGCTGTGCGGTGTACATCCTGATGGGCAAAACCGACCCAGAAGCCGGCAGACATCAACAGCAGTCCATGATTTTGGTGCCTTCCAACGCCCCGGGGGTTGAAGTGATCCGTCCACTGAGCGTATTCGGATACGACGATGCGCCTCACGGCCACATGGAAGTCATTCTAAAAAATGTACGCGTGCCATTGGCCAACTTGCTGCTGGGCGAGGGACGTGGTTTTGAAATAGCACAAGGCCGCCTGGGCCCAGGCCGAATTCACCACTGTATGCGATCCATTGGCGCCGCCGAGCGGGCACTGGAACTGATGTGCAAACGCCTCAATACGCGGGTGGCGTTTGGCAAACCCATTAGCACCCAGAGCGTGTGGCATGAACGCATTGCCGAAGCACGCTGCCTGATCGATCAGGCCCGCCTTCTGACACTGAAAGCCGCGTACATGATGGACACCGTTGGCAACAAGGTGGCACGTGCCGAAATCGCCATGATCAAGGTGGTCGCTCCCAACATGGCCACCAAAGTCATTGACTGGGCCATTCAGGCACACGGCGGAGCAGGCGTGAGTGACGATTTTCCGTTGGCCTCGGCCTACGCCCATCAACGCACCCTCCGTTTGGCCGATGGGCCTGATGAGGTTCACCGCAATGCCATTGCCAAGTTGGAACTCGCCAAACACATGGTAAGCCCCAAAGAAGTTGAAATGCCCATTACGCGCGGATGCTGACGACCCATTTGCCCGGTCAGCAAGCCGGGCGAATGGGTGAAATAGGTCCGGAGGGAGTCCAAAAATCATCTATTACTTTTGATTTACAACGATTTTTTCATACTTACTTTTCAAGGAACCAACAAAAGTACCAACAAAACAAAGTCTGTCCCCTGATTGCAACACCTGCACACCTCAAAGAAAAACCCGGCACGGTGGCTGATGTGTCAATCCTGAACAGGCGTCAGCACACCGTTGGTGAAGTAGAGGTACTCGTCCCGCTGGTGCTGTTTCGGAAAACGTGCTGCTGGGAGAGCGTAGTCGCTGTACGGGTGGTGTTTACCTTGTCTGGAAACCGGGGCACGAGGACACGCACATGACATCCATTAAGAGCATGCCTATTTTCAGAACTGGGACGTCCCTACCCTTGCAGCGAGCATCCCAGCTGTCATTCACAGCCTTGAGCGATTCCCGGTACTGCTCCACCAAGTCCGTTGAACTGGGTGGGGCCTTCTGAACTTTCAGCTTCTCGCCACCCTCACAAGGCTTTTGCGAATACTCCACGCCACCCCAGGGCGTGGCACATTTGTACACTTGGGCAAACCCCAGCACAGGCAGCAGCAATACCAACGCGGTTAATCCTTTGACCACATCATGCGAGGCACCATCCACGTTCCCCGCGTGTGTATCGCCATGCTGGGGGGCATCCAGCCGGGCCGCATCCAAGAATACGTGCGCAGCGCGGTATCAGGTGGCACGGGTGACGATGGCCTGTTACAGCGATTTGGCCTGACCGTGTGGCCCGAGATACAGCGGGAGTTTGCCTACGTCGACCAGTGGCCTGATTCCCTCCAAAAACAGGCAGCGTGGGCCGTTTACGAACGGCTGGCCATGCTGCAACCTGCAAGTGATGCACCTGAAGAGCGCCGGCACCCACACTACAAAACCTACAAAGTAAGCGGTCAATAGACCGCACCCCTTACGCTGTCCCGCAGTTCAGGTCTTGAGCACACTGATGCGCCAAGGCAGCAAGGCCTCGTAGTCCTCGACAGTCCTGGCCCGCGGGAGTGCCACCAGCAAC
>Ga0228698_1000123_pt1 | contig 70351 bp, 57 predicted proteins | sample McNCre117_Aug_MG_FD_178015 | JGI IMG/M metagenome (GOLD analysis project Ga0228698, IMG submission 178015) | Freshwater microbial communities from McNutts Creek, Athens, Georgia, United States - 1-17_Aug_MG | ecosystem: Environmental > Aquatic > Freshwater > Creek | place: USA: Georgia...
CGTTGAACTGGCCGCACCGACCCCGAACGACACACCAGCAGTGATCCCACCGAGACAAGGGAAACCATGAGCAGCCTTGCTTTGAGTACCGATTCGCCTGCAGAGCAGCGTGCCACCCCCGGCACCGCAGCAGCCCGACCGCGTGACCCGGGGGTGCGCTTGTTCATGGCCCTGGGTTTTCGTGCCAAAGCCTTCCTGGCCTGCGCACTGCTGGTCATCCCGATGCTGGGGCTGCTGAGCTGGCAGTACTGGAGCGAATACCAGCGCGACATGGCGGCGCACCAGGCCACCGTCAAGGAGCACGTGCAGATCGCCTACAACGTGCTCACCTGGGCGCAGGGCATGGAGGCCGCCGGCACCCTGTCGCGTGCTGACGCCCAGGCACTGGCCAAGTCGGCCGTGGCCAAGCTGCGTTACGGCAACAACGATTACTTCTGGATCAACGACATGACTCCGGTCATGGTCATGCATCCGCTCAAGCCCGAGATGGACGGCAAGGATCTGTCCAACTACAAGGATCCCAACGGCAAGCTGGTGTTCAAGGCTTTCGCCGAAGTGGCCCAGAACCAGGGCGCCGGCCTGGTGGCCTACCAGTGGCCCAAGCCAGGCAAGGCCGAGCCTCAAGACAAGATCTCCTACGTCATGGGCTTCAAGCCCTGGGGCTGGGTGATTGGCTCGGGCATTTATGTGGACAACGTGCTGGCCGATGCCAAGGCCTTGTGGACCCAGGCGGCCATCGTCGTGGGCCTGACACTGCTGGCCGGCCTGTACGCCTTCCGCTGCTTCAACGTGGCGATGAGCACGGGCCTGAACGACGCCATGGGTGCCGCCGAGGCGGTGGGGGCTGGCCAGCTGGATTACGCGATCCCTGCCAACCCGGCACGCAACGAAGAAGCGCGACTGCTCAATGCCCTGCGCGTGATGCAGGCCCGCCTGCGTGACCGCAAGCGCCATGACGACGAGCAGCTGGTGCGCACCGAGCAGGAGTCACGCGACGCGATGGCCGTGGCCAGCGAGATTGGCGCCGCGGTGGACGCCGCCACGCAAGGTGACTTCACCCAACGCATCGATGCAGGCGACAAGCAGGGCCTGCACGCCACGCTGTGCCTGAAGTTCAACGAGCTGATCGATACCGTCAGCAACACCATCAGCGAAGTGCGCACTGCTGCCTCGCAGCTGAGCTCAGCCTCCGAGCAGGTCTCGCAAACCTCGCAAAGCCTGGCGCACTCGGCATCGCAGCAGGCCGCCGGCGTTGAAGAAACCACCGCCACGCTGCAGGAGATCGCGGCATCGGTCAAGCAGAACGCCGACAGCGCCACCGTGACCGACGGCATGGCCACCCAGGCTGCCAGCGAAGCGATGGAAGGCGGCCAGGCCGTCAGCCAGACCGTGGACGCGATGAAGAGCATTGCCACCAAGATTTCGATCATCGATGACATCGCCTACCAGACCAATCTGCTCGCCCTGAACGCCGCGATTGAAGCGGCACGCGCTGGTGAACACGGCAAGGGCTTTGCCGTGGTGGCCGCCGAGGTGCGCAAGCTGGCCGAGCGCAGCCAGGTGGCCGCGCAAGAGATCGGCAACCTGGCACGCAGCAGCGTGGACATGGCCGAACGCGCGGGTGACCTGCTGGAGCGCATGGTGCCCTCAATCCACAAGACCAGCGAGCTGGTGCAGGAGATCGCCGCGTCATCGGGCGAACAAAGCGGCAGCGTCAGTCAGATCAATGGCGCGATGAACCATTTGAACTCTGCCACACAGCAAACCGCATCGGCCTCTGAAGAATTGTCGGCAACTGCCGAAGAACTCTCAGCACAAGCCAACCGACTGCAAGACTTGATGGCCTTTTTCAAGCTCATTGATGGCGCGCCGCCCCGCTCGGCCGCATCTGCACCGCGCCAGGGCCCCACTTTCGGGGGTTCTGACGTCTTCGACATCCGCGCCGTGTCTGCGGGCCGCCGCGCAAAACGTCCATCGGCTTCGCCCACGGCTGACGTGGACGAGGGCGACTTCGCTCGATTCTGATTCCTTGGCACCACCCTTTTGACCAACGGGCACCATCATGCGCAGCAACCTACCCGTCACCCAGCAGGAGTACGCCATCCGAGAGGGCATGACCATCGTGTCGCGCACCGATCTGAAGGGCAAGATCACCTATGTGAACGCCGACTTTGTTGAAGCCAGCGGATTCACCGAAGACGAGTTGCTGGGGCAGCCGCACAACATGCTGCGTCACCCCGACATGCCGGCCGAAGCCTTTGCCGACATGTGGGCCGAGCTGAAGGCGGGCAACCCCTGGACGGGCCTGGTGAAAAACCGCCGAAAGAACGGTGATCACTACTGGGTGGTGGCCAATGCCACGCCCATTTTTGAAGGTGATGGCGCCGTTGGCTACATGTCGGTGCGCACCGTGCCCACGCGTGCCCAGGTGGCCGCTGCCGAAGCCGCCTACCGCCTGTTCAAGGAAGGCAAGGCTGGCAGCCTGCGCATCATCAAGGGCCATGCCGTCGACGTGGGCGGCCTGTATCGATTCAACCTCGCTCGCATCCTGCTGGGCGGCCTGGGCCTGCCGGCCAAGCAGGCCTTGCTGGGGCTGGGCCTGGTGCTGACAGCCGTGGGTGCTGGCGTGGCGGGCCACCTGGGGTCGCCCATCGGCCTGGCCGCCGCCGCTGCCGTGGGTGCCTTCACTCTGTTTGGTGGTGTCCGCCTGGGGCACAGCACCGTCAGCAAGCTGCGCATCATCGAGAAGGGCTTGAACAACTTTTCGCAAGGCCGGTTTGAAGGCGTGATCGACGACCGCGGCCAGGACGAACTGGCTGGCGCCCTGCGTTCGCTCAAGCGGGTGCAAACACGCCTGGGCTTCGAGTTCATGGACGCCAAGCGCCGCGCCATTGAAAGCGCCGAAGAAGCCGCCGCCTCCAACCAGGTGGCCGATGAGGTGCGCGCGGCCGTGGCCGCTGCCACCAACGGCGACTTCACCCACCGCATCCCCACCGAAGGCAAGAACGAGCTGTATGCGGGCCTGTGTGGCAACTTCAACAAGCTGATCGACACTGTCAGCCAGACCTTCCGCGAGGTGCGCAGCTCCGCCGAACAGCTCACCGCCGCGTCGTCGCAGGTGTCTCAGACCTCTCAATCGCTGTCGCACGGCGCCTCACAGCAGGCCGCCAGTGTGGAGCAGACCACCGCCTCGCTGCATGAGATCGCCGCCTCGGTCAAGCAGAACGCCGAAAGCGCCACGGTGACCGACGGCATCGCCACCCAGGCTGCCAGCGAAGCCATGGAAGGCGGCCAGGCCGTGAGCCAGACCGTCGAGGCCATGAAGAGCATCGCGGCCAAGATCTCCATCGTCGATGACATCGCCTACCAGACCAATCTGCTGGCCCTGAACGCCGCCATTGAAGCGGCACGCGCCGGGGAGCACGGCAAGGGCTTTGCGGTGGTGGCAGCCGAGGTGCGCAAGCTGGCCGAGCGCAGCCAGGTGGCCGCGCAAGAGATCGGCAGCCTGGCCAGCAACAGCGTGCACACCGCCGAGCGCGCAGGCCAGTTGCTGGGCCGCATGGTGCCGTCCATCCACAAGACCAGCGAGCTGGTGCAGGAGATTGCAGCAGCCTCGGGTGAACAAAGTGATGGCGTGGGCCAGATCAACGGCGCCATGAACCACCTGAACGCCACCACCCAGCAGGCCGCGTCGGCCTCCGAAGAGCTGTCGGCCACGGCCGAAGAACTGTCGGCCCAGGCCAGCCGCCTGCAGGATCTGATGTCGTACTTCCGGCTGGGCAATGAGGACGGTGGCCGGGTCTCCCGTCACAGCGCTGCAGCCCGCAGCGACAGCATGGCCCCTGCGGCCGGCGCCAGCAACGGACTGAAGTTTGGCCACGGTGGCGCTCGTCGCCGCGCGCCAGCCGCCACCGCCCAAGAACCCGGTTTCACGTCTTTCTGAGGTCGCCACGATGAACAACGCGCTTGCCAACAACACCAACCAACCCTCGGCCTTTGCGGGACAGGAGGTGCTGTCATTGCTGCGCATGGCCGTCGGGGCCGAAGCCCTGGCCGTGCCCATCGACGACGTGCGTGAGATCCTCGAGGTCGGTCGCATGACATCGCTGCCACGCACCCCCGATTTTGTGCGGGGCGTGATGAACCTGCGCGGCGCCGTGGTGCCGGTCATCGATCTGGCCGCCCGCGTCGGGCAGCCGCCCATCAGCATCGGCCGCCGCAGCTGCGTGGTGGTCGTCGAGACCGACCCCAACCACCACGCCGAAGGCCAGGAAGACGCGGCCGATGACGAAGTGGGCGGCCCATTGGTGGTAGGCCTGCTGGTCGATGCCGTCTACGAAGTCTTTGACGCCTTGTCGGCCGAAGTGGAAACCGTGCCCTCGCTGGGCACCCGAATCGACGCCAGCTTCCTGCGCGGCATGGCCCGTGCCAGGGGCGAAGTCATCGGCGTGCTGGCGCTTGAACGCGTGCTGGCCCAGCACGAGCTCAGCGCCTTGATCGCCAACCACGTGCCGCACTGAACGCATCCTGATCGGCTGAAGTCGAAGTCACCCACAAGTGCCAGAGCCTTGCGCATCACGCCACGCTGAACTGGCCTGAAATTCCTGCCGGAGACACCATGAACCCGTTGCACCGCAAGACCCTGCACACCCCCATCACAGCGCGCCAGAGCCGGCGTGCGCAAGGCGGCCAGGCCCAACTCTGGTTGTTGGGCATGCTGGCGCTGGCCACGCTGGCTGGCACGGCATGGGTGGCTGCCCAAAACTGGTGGGTGGCCTCACCAGTGCCCCTCGTGGGCGCGTTGGCAACGGCCTGGTTGATGGTTCGCGCGCTGCGGCAGCCGGCAGCGGCAAAAGGCCTGAGCGGAGCCGAAGCCGAGCAGGCCATGCGCATCCGCACCGCCCTTGATTCGGTGGCCACGCCCATCCGCATCGCCGACGCCGAGGGCAAGATCGTCTTCATCAACCAGGCGCTCAACCACGTGGTGCACCGCGATGCGGCGGCATTCCAGCGCGAGGCCCCGGGGTTTGACCCCGACCGCCTGGTGGGCGGCTCGGTCGGCGTGTTCTACAAGGACCCCGCCGGCGCCCTGGCACGCCTGGCCGCGCTGAAAGCCCGTGCCAACACCTCGATGGTGCTGGGTGGCCGCGATTACGACGTCATCACCACGCCCATCTTCACGCCAAGCGGCGAGCTGGTGGGCACCGTGGGCCAGTGGCAGGACATGACCGAGCAACGCCTGGCTGAACGCGAACTGGACAAGGCGGTGGACGCCGCCCACCAGGGTGATCTGACGGCCCGCATGAGCCCGCAGGGCCTGACGGGCACCTACCTGCAGGTGGCCGGCAAGCTCAATGGCCTGATCGAATCGTTTGCCGACACGCTGCGCCAGGTGCAGGACACCTCGCAAGGCGTGCTCAGCGCAGCAGCCCAGGTGTCACAAACCGCGCAAACCCTGTCGGGCGGCGCCTCGCAGCAGGCCGCCAGCGTGGAAGAAACCACCGCATCGCTGCAGGAGATGTCGGCCTCGGTGCAACGCAACGCCAACAGCGCCACGCAAACCGACAACATGGCCTCGGCCGCCGCCAGTGAAGCCATGGAAGGCGGCCAGGCCGTCAGCCAGACGGTGGACGCCATGAAGTCGATCGCCGCCCGCATTTCCATCATCGACGACATCGCCTACCAGACCAATCTGCTGGCCCTGAATGCCGCCATTGAAGCCGCACGTGCCGGTGAGCACGGCAAGGGCTTTGCCGTCGTGGCCGCCGAAGTGCGCAAGCTGGCCGAACGCAGCCAGGTGGCCGCACAGGAAATCGGCGGCCTGGCCTCGCAGAGCGTTGAACGCGCCGAACGCGCAGGCTCGCTGCTTGAGCGCATGGTCTCGTCGATCCACAAGACCAGTGAGCTGGTGCAGGAGATCGCCACCGCGTCGGCCAGCCAGAGCGATGGCGTGCTGCAGATCAGCGGCGCCATGGATCACCTCAACAGCACGGCCCAGCAGACCGCCACCGCCAGCGAGCAGTTGTCGGCCACGGCCGATGAACTGGCCGGGCGCTCGCAGCAGTTGCAGGCCCTGATGGAGCAGTTCAACCTGCATGGCTCGGCCCAGAGCTACCAGCCCGCAGCCGCCCCCAGTGCGCCGCGCTCAAGCGCCCGCAGCGCCGGCTTCAAACCGCCGCGCTTTGGTGCCGTCGAAGGCGCCCATGCGTTCTGACCGCCATCACCATTTGTCATCCACTCCAACCGCAGCAGGCCAGCCATGAAAGCGTTGTCGAGCAAAGCCTTTGAAGCCGTCACCAAGCTCTTCCAGAACGTCTCGGGCATCAAGCTCAATGAGAGCAAGCACGCCCTGGTCACCGGCCGCCTGCAACGCCTGGCCGCCGAGGCCGGCGAAACCAGCCTGGAGGCCTATGTGGACAAGCTGCTGCGCGGCGGTGCACCCGCGCAGGAGATGACCAAGCTGATCGACCGGCTCACCACCAACGAAACCTACTTCTTCCGTGAGCCGCAGCACTTCAATGACCTGGCCGACCGCCTGAGCCAGTCTGATCCGAACGAGGAATTCCGCGTCTGGAGCGCCGCCAGTTCGTCGGGCGAAGAAGCCTACAGCGCCGCGATGCTGATGAGCGACGTGCTGGGTGACGGCCCCTGGAAGATCATCGGCACCGACCTGTCCACGGCCATGGTCGACAGCGCTCGCCGGGGCCTGTACCCGATGGAGCGGGCCCGCATGGTGCCGCCCGATTACCTCAAGCGCTTTTGCCTCAAGGGCCAGGGCGAACAAAGTGGCCAGGTGCTGATCGACAAGTCATTGCGCTCGCGGGTGCAGTTTGAGCAGGCCAACCTGATGCAGCCCCTGCCCTCGTTCCTGCCCATGTTCGACGTGATCTTCCTGCGCAACGTGCTGATCTACTTTGACAACGACGCCAAGTCGGAGATCGTCAAGCGCGTGCTGACCAAGCTCAAGCCCGATGGCGTGCTGTACGTGGGACACGCCGAATCGCTCAGCAACCTGAACCTGCCGGTTCGCATTGTTTCAACCGCCATCCATGGCCACGCGTGATCACCATGGTGGACGGCCACCCCACCCCCATCACCTGCCCGGCCACGCCGAAGCGGCCTCGCTGACCCGGCCCATCGGCCACGGTCATGTGACCACGCACGGCCATGCTGCGGCGCGGCCGGCACCCGCCGCAGCCCCCAAGCACGCCGCCGCGGCACCGGTGCGCAGCCCCTTGGCCACCGCACCCTTTGTGAACCCTGCGTCGGTGCATGCCATCAAGCGCCCGTCTTCGCCGGCGCCTGCGGCAGCGCCCGTGCACACCCATTGGCAGCTTGATGGCAAGCCCGGGCAGCACCTGGTGCTGATGCCCGGGCAGATGCACATCGGCCACCAGGCCGCCAGCATCAAGACTCTGCTGGGCTCGTGCGTGGCGATCACGCTGTGGCATCCAGCCCGCCGCATCGGCGGCATGTGCCACTTCCTGCTGCCCAACCGCAACCGTCAGCTCAGCGATCCGCTGGATGGCCGTTACGGCGACGAAGCGGTCGAGGCCATGGTCAAGGTGATCAAGAACCTGGGCACCCACCCGGGTGACTATGTGGCGCACCTGTATGGCGGCGCCGACACCATGAGCGGCACCTCCGGTGTGAAGTTCAACATCGGCGAGCGCAACATCGAACAGGGCTGGACCTTGATCGACAAATACGGCTTCCAGTTGGACGGCGTGGACGTGGGTGAAGACATCCCTCGCATGGTGTCGCTGTCGATGAGTGACGGGGTGGTGAACATGCGTCGCGGCTCTGGTCAAGCGCCCGATCACCTGCGTGGTTGATTCATCGAGCTGAATCACCATGCCTCCAGGAAGCCCCAAAAAGCCTATCACCGCGGTGGTGGTGGACGACTCGGCCGTGGTGCGCCGCCACCTGGCTGATCTGCTGACAGCCGGTGGCATCGACGTGATCGCCACCGCCAGCGACCCGCTGTTCGCCTGGCCCAAGATGAACGCCCAGTGGCCCGATGTGGTGGTGCTGGATGTCGAGATGCCCCGCATGGACGGCATCAGCTTTTTGCGCAAGATCATGGCCGAACGGCCCACACCGGTGGTCATGTGCTCCACGCTGACCACCGCCGGCGCCACCACCACCTTGCAGGCCCTGGCCGAAGGTGCGGTGGGTTTTGTCTCCAAGCCCACGCTGGGCCTGCGTGATTTCCTGGCTGATCCATCCAATGGCCTGGTGGCCGCCGTGCGCTCAGCCGCGGCCTCCAACATGCGCGCCATGCGGCGCCCGGGCATGGTGGCCCAGCCGCCCGCAGGCGGTGTCAAGGCCAGCGTGCCGGTGGGCCACCGCACCAGCATCCCGCCCCGTCCGCCTGTGGGCCACAGCACGGCGATCCCGCCGCGCCTGCCGGTGGGTCACAACACGGCCATACCACCGCGCGTGCCTGCCTCGGCCGCGGCCGCGACACCATCCACGGGCGCCATGGCGGTCACCACCGACCGCGTGATCGCCATTGGCAGTTCAACCGGCGGCGTGCAGGCCATCGAGGAAGTGCTGCGGGCCTTGCCGCGCACCACACCCGGCATCGTGATCGTGCAACACATGCCCGAAAAGTTCACAGGTGCCCTGGCCGAACGGCTGAACAGCCTGTGCGCCATGGAGGTGAAAGAGGCCGTTGACGGCGACCGCGTCATCACCGGACGCGTGCTGATCGCCCCGGGCGGCAAGCACATGCAGTTGCAGCGCAATGGTGCGCAGTATGTGGTGTCGGTGCGTGACGGCCCCCTGGTCAACCGCCACAAACCCTCCGTCGACGTGCTGTTCCGATCGGTGGCGCATTGCGCAGGCAGCAATGCGCTGGGTGTCATCCTCACAGGCATGGGCGACGACGGCGCCAAGGGCCTGCTGGACATGCTGGCCGCCGGAGCCCGCACCGCCGCCCAGGACGAAGACAGCTGCGTGGTGTTTGGCATGCCCCGGGAAGCCATTCGCCTGGGTGCCGCCGAGGACATCGTGTCCCTGGGTGATGTGGCCGCCTGGCTGCAGCAACGCAGCGGCATGGCCATGCCGGGCTCAGCGCGCCCGCCCCAGCCCGCCCACAACTGAAGGCGCTTCGCCGCGCTTCTCTGCGCTTTGGGTGGGGCCCGTCGACGGCAGCATCGGGTTCTCCGCATCGTGGGTGCGGAGTCTGTCGACCTTGCCTGTCCATCGACCATGAGCACACATCATCCTTCAAGCCTCGAACGCCACAATACCCGCCTGGGCCTGTGGTTCCGGTGGCTGCTCAAACCTGGCACGCGGCTGATGTTCGCGCTGCCCATGAGCGCCAAGCTGGCCCTGCTGGCTGCGTCGATGCTGATCCCCATGGTGGCGCTGATGTCGATGTCGCTGAACGCCCATTGGCAGGACAGGCAGTTCGCCACAGCGGAGCTGGAAGGCACTGCAGTGGTCAGCAGGCTGCTGCCACTGATGTTGGAGACCCAGAAGCACCGTGGCCTGACCCAACGGGTGCAAGGTGGCGAAAAGGCGGCACAGGCCCAGCGCGACGACGCCCGGCGCGCCATGAAGAGCGGCATCAACAACGTTGACGCACAAGTGAGCGCCTTGAGCGCCTACAAGCTGGATGATGTTTGGCTGCCGCTGAAGAACCACCTGCTGGCCCTGTCCGACGGCACGCACCCGCACCAGGCTGCAGACGCCTTTGCGCTGCACACCCAGGTGATTGAAGAAGCCCGCCAACTGGCACTGCTCAACGGCGAACGCTCGGGCCTGGTGCTGGATCCGGAAGCACGTTCCTACTTCTTGATGGACCTGCTGGTCAACACGCTGTCCCGAGCCACGGAGTCAGCCGCTGTCATGCGCGATGTGGGCACCCAGTTGCTGGCGCAGGAGCAGGGCAGCTTCGTCGAGCGCGCCGCCGTGCTGGGCTACGCTGCGCAACTGCGTTTGGCCCTCAGCGACATGGCCAGCAAACTGGCTGCCTTCGAGCGAGCCGCTGGCAAGCTGCCCAGCGCATGGCCGGTGGCGCGCAACGCACTGCGCCAGGTCGATGACCGCGTGGTTGCCGCGTTTTCACAAGAGGCCCCGCAAGGGCGGGCGAGCGAATACTTCGACATGGTGGGCGCCGGGCTTGAAAACCTGCGTGACCTCCATAACGAGGCCACGCTGGCGCTGCAGCACGAGATCAGCCAGAGACGCGCAGGCTACGATCGGGAGATCATGCTGCTGACGGCCGTGTTCCTGACCGGCGTGCTGGCACTGGCCTATCTGTTGACCACCTTCGTGGTGAGCTTCCAGGCCTCGATGCGGGTGCTTCGGCAGGGCACCGATGCGATGGCAAAAGGTGACCTGGCCCACCGCACACAGGTGCAGGGTCGCGACGAATTGGCCGCCATCGGCCAGACCGTGGACGCCACCTGCCATCGCCTGTCGGGCCTGGTGGCCGAAATCCGCACCAGCGCAGAGTTGGTGAACCAGGCTGGCAACCAGGTGGCCGAAGGCAGCCAGCGCCTGTCTGAGCGCACCGATGACCAGGCCAGCAGCCTGCGCAGTTCGGTCGACGCCATCGGCCAACTGAGCCTGGCCGTGGCCGAAAACGCCCAGGCCGCACGTGACCTGGATGCGCTGACTGAAAACCTGTTTGACCAGGCCCAGCAAGGCAACACGGCCATGGCCGAGACCGTGATCACCATGTCACAGATGCAGGAGGCTTCGCAGCGCGTGGCCGAAGTGGTGCAGGTGATCGACGACGTGGCCTTCCAGACCGGCATGTTGTCGCTGAACGCGGCGGTCGAGGCAGCGCGCGCTGGCGAGGCCGGGCGCGGCTTTGCCGTGGTGGCCAGCGAAGTGCGGCAATTGGCGCGCCGCTGCGCCGAATCGGCCGAAGAAATCCGCACGCTGATTGGCGAGGCATCGGCGCAGGTGGATTCATCGGCCGCCAAGCTGCAACATGTGAGCGTGTCGCTCGACGTGATCGTCAACGGCGTGCGCGAGGTGTCGGGCCGCCTGCGCTCCATTTCCACGGCCAGCACGCAGCAAAGCGCCGGCCTGGGCGAAGTGACCGAAAGCGTGGGCAACCTCGACAAGATCACCCGCGAGAACGCCGCGCTGGTCGAGATGTCGGCCACGGCATCCAGTACGCTGATGGAGCGCGCCAACGCCCTGCGCGAAGCGGTGGTGTCGATGCGCCTGCGGCAGGCTTCGGCTGAAGAAGCCCACGAGCTGGTGATGCGGGCCATGGCCCACATCGACGCAGTGGGTCGCGAAAAGGCCTTTGCCGACTTTCACGATGCAGCGGGCCCATTCGTGGACCGCGACCTCTACATCTTCGCCTGCGACCACAACGGTGTGCTCAGCGTTTTTGGCGCCAAGCCTGAGAACGTGGGCCAACTGGTGGAGAGCCTGCCCGGCCTGGCGGCTTCCAACTTCCTGGCCAAGGCGGTCGACGCCGCGCAGGCGGGTGGCGGTTGGATCAATTACGAGACCCTGATTGCCGGCACCAAGGACATGGCCCCCAAGGAATCCTTCATCCTGCCCTTGAGCGACACCGAGCTGATCGGCTGTGGCGTGTACCGCCGCGATGTCTCGGGCAATCTGCAAGGCGGCAAGCCTCGGGCCACGGCCTGGAATGCGACCGACAACACAGTCGCCTGAGCAGACAGCATCAGTCCTTGTCAGCCGCAGCCAGCGGTGGCAGCGAGGCACCACCCTGCGGAGCGGAGTCCTGGAGGGCCCGCTCCGGATCGGGCACAACGGCCGGCTTGCGCTCCCGCACCAGGTAGCTGTAGAGCACCGGCACCACCACCAGCGTCAGCAAGGTGCTGGTGATCACGCCGCCGATGATGGCCCGGCCCATCGGTGCCTGCAACTCACCGCCTTCATCCAGCGCCAGGGCCAGCGGCAACATGCCAAACACCATGGCGGCGGTGGTCATCATGATGGGCCGCATGCGGGTGAGACCGGCCTGCAGCAGGGCCTCGGCCACGGTGGCGCCGGCCTTGCGGGCATGGTTGGCAAAGTCCACCAGCAAGATGGCGTTCTTGGTCACCAGGCCCATCAACATCACCAGGCCGATCATCGAGAACACATTGAGCGTGCTGCGCCACAGCAGCAGGGCCAGCATCACGCCAATCAGGGCGAGCGGCAATGAAGCCATGATGGCAATGGGCTGCAGGAAGCTGCCAAACTGGCTGGCCAGCACGATGTAGATGAAGATCACCGCCAGGCCCATGGCACCCAACATGGCGCCAAAGGCCTCCTGCTGGTCCTTGGTCTGGCCGCCCACGTCAAAACTGTAGCCCGGTGGCAGCGTGGTCTCGCGCACCAGCTTTTGCACCTCTTCGCCTACCTCGCCCGCTGAGCGGCCATTCACCCCCGCAAACACGGCTTCGCGGCGCTGCAGGTTCTGCCGGCGGATGACTTCCGGGTTGAACACCGGCTCGATGGTGGCCACGGTGTCCAGCGCAATGGGCGTGCCGTCCTTGGCAAAGGCCACGGGCAGGCTGCGCATCTGCTCGATGCGTTCACGCTGGGCCTGGTTCAGGCGCAGGATCACCTCCACCTGGTCACCATCGGGCGTGGTCCAGTAGGTGGCGGTTTCGCCATTCACGTAGGCACGCAGGCTCGATGCCAGCTGGGGCGCAGTCAGGCCCAGTTCACGCACGGCGCCGGGCTTCAGGCGCACCGCATAGGCCGGCAGGCCGGGCCGCACCGACACCTCCACATCCACGGTGCCCTTGATCTTCTTGACCTTCTCGGCAAACTCGGTGGCCACCCGGGCCAGGCCTTCGGCCTCGGGGCCCAGAATGGCCACGTAGATCGGCCGATTGAAGCCCAGCGCCGCATCGGTACCGGGCACCTTGGCCACCTCATTGCGCAGGGCTTCTTCCACCTGCTTCTGGCTGCGCTGGCGTTCCTTGCGCGGTTTCAGGGCGATGTTCAGCCAGGCCTGGTTTCGCTGGCCTTCTCCGCCTACCCAGGTCGACACACTCTGCACCTCGGGCAAGGCCAGCACCAGCGCCTCGATCTGCTGCACCTTCTCGTTGCTGCGCTCCAGGCTGGAGCCCTCGGGCATGCGCAGCGCCAACTGGGTGAAGCCCTGGTCGGTTTCGGGGATGAACTCGCTGCCCACCAGCGGCGCCAGCATCAGCGCCCCCACAAAGCTCAGGGCCCCCACCCACATCACCACACCACGCGGGGTGATGGTGGCCCGGCGCAGGCGACGGGCGCTGCTGCGGTCACGCTCGCCCTGGGCATCAAAGCCGCGGGCATACACCGGCAGGGGCAGGCTCCAGCGGCGGCCTGAGAAAGCCCAGTGAATCAGCCGCTCGTACACCTTGTGCAAGGCATCCAGGCCGCGGTCGGTGGCACGAATCAGATGGCCGATCACCGGCCACGATTTCATGCGCGACGACGGCGGGTCGTGCCACACCGACGACAGCATCGGGTCGAGCGTGAAGCTCACGAACAGGCTCACCAGCACCGCCACCGCCACCGTGATGCCGAAGGGGTAGAAGAACTTGCCGATGATGCCGCCCATGAAGGCCACCGGCACGAACACCGCACACAGTGCAAAGGTGGTGGCCATCACGGCCAGGCCGATCTCCTGCGTGCCTTCCAGCGAGGCCTGGTGGTGGCTCTTGCCCATGCCCACATGCCGCACGATGTTCTCGCGCACCACGATGGCGTCGTCGATCAGCAGCCCGATGCACAGCGACAGCGCCATCATCGTCATGAAGTTCAGCGTGAAGCCCAGGGCGTACACCGCGATGAAACTGGAGATCACGGCGATGGGCAGCGTCAGCCCGGTGATGATGGTCGAGCGCCACGAATGCAGAAACAGGAACACGATGGCCACGGTCAGCAAGGCGCCTTCCACCAGCGTGCGTTTCAAGCCGGTGAGCGAATCCTTCACCCAGTCACTGCTCGCGTAGATCAGGCGCAGCTCGGTGTCGGGCGGCAGGCCCTTGCGCAACTCGTCCATGGCCTCCTTCACCGCATCGCCGGTGGCCACCACATTGGCATCCTGCTGCTTGAACACATTGAAGGTGACCGCCCGCTGACCATTGATGCGCGACATCGAATCGGCCTCGCGCTCACGCTGCACCAGCTGGCCCAGATCGCCCAATGTCAGCGACAGGTTGCCGCGCTTGGCCACCACCACGTTGGCAAACTCACGCGGGTCTTTCACGCGGCCTTCCACCCGCAGGATGGCGTCTTGCGTGCGGTCACTCAGCAGGCCTACCGGCTGATCGGCATTGGCATCGCGCAGCGCCGTGGCCACCTCGGCGGGCGTGATGCCATACGAGCGCAGGCGGGCCGGGTCCAGGTCGATGCGCACCTCGCGGGTGGCCAGGCCCGAGATGTCGATGCGGGCCACGCCTTCCACACGTTGCAGGCGCTTGTCGATCTGCTGCTCGGCCAGCAGGCTCAGCTCCCGGGCGCTCTTGCTGGGGCTGACCAGGGCCAGCACCACCACGGGCTGGCTGTTGTCGTTGTTGTAGCGCGCCACCGTGGGCGCCTTCGCGTCCTTGGGCAAGCCGCTTTGCACCGCCGACAGCCGATCACGCAGGTCTTGCAAGGCCCGGCTCATGTCGGCGTTCAGCGAGAACTCGACATTGGTCTGGCTGCGGCCTTCCATGCTGCGCGAGGTGATGCGCTTGACGCCCGCAATGCTGTTGACCGACTGCTCAACCACCTTGGTCACTTCGCGTTCAACGGCTTCGGGTGAAGCACCGGGGTAACTCACCTCGATGTAGGCGCCCGGTGGGGTGATGTCGGGCATCTGCTCGACGCCCAGGCGCACATAGGCAAACAGGCCCAGCACACACAGCGCCACCATGACCATGGTTGCGAACACCGGGTTCGAGATCGACACTCTGGTGATCCACATGATGTGACCTGACTTTCAGCGTGAGCGGTTGATCAGCGAACGGCCGAAGCCGATGACGCGGCCGGCGCAGCGCTGGCGGCCGAGGCCACCACCACCTTGGCTGGCGCGCCATCTCGCAGGTTGTCAAAGCGTGCGGCCAGCACCTGGGCGTCGGCGGTCAGGCCTTCCAGCACCTCCACGCGGGCATGCACGTCGTCGCGACGGCCCAGCGTGACGGCCCGACGCAGCAGGCGGTCCTTGTCGACCAGCCACACATAAGACTGGCCCGAGGTGCTGCCCACCGCTGCCGCTGGCACCACCAGGCGCTCTTGAGGATCAGCCAGCTCCACCTGGGCCAGGGCGTACTGGCCGGCGCGCAAGCGCTCCTGCGCATTGGCCAGCTCAACCGTCACGCCAATGGACCGTGTGCCCGCCTCGGCCGCCGGTGCGATGCGCGCGAGACGCCCGATGATGGGCTGGTCCACACCTTCCACCTTGACCTTCACCGGCATGCCACTGGCCAGGCGGCCCACCTCGTGCGTGCCCACATTGCCGGCCAGCTCCAGGGTGCGCAAGTCAACCAGCGTCAGCACCTGCTGCTCGGGCGCCACCTTTTCGCCCGGCAGGGCATGGCGCTTGGCCACAATGCCCGAGATGGGCGCCACCAGTGCCGCATCACGCTGCGCAATGCGCGTGGTGTCCAGCGCCGCCTGCGCCGCGTTCAGGCCCGCCTTGGCGGTGTCCAGCGTGGCACGCGAGTTTTCCAGGGCGATGGGCGAGATGAAGTTTTGCGCAGCCAGGCGCTCATTGCTGGCATGGCTGCGTTCGGCCTGCACCAGCGTGGCGCGCGCCGACTCCAGCTGCGCGCTGCGCTCGGCGATGCGGCTGGCCAGATCGGCCATCTCGATCTGCCCCAGCACCTGTCCGGCCGTCACACGCGAGCCCTCGGCCACTGACAATTTCAGCAAGGTGCCCGCCGCCTTGGCACGCAGGGTGGCCGAATTGGGGGCCACCAAGGGGCCCGAGAACTCGATCGTCTGCGACAGGCTGGCACGCACCGGGCGCACCACCTCGTTCGGCCGGAACTCCAGCGGCACTGAAGCGCCCTTGCCCGGCATGCTGGCCGCCTGGGCCGTGCCGGCACCCTGCGAGGCGGCGGAGCCGGACTTCTGGCTCCACCAGGCAGCGCCACCGCCCAATGCCCCCAGGGCCACCAACGCCACCACCGTCTTGATCAGCTTGCTCTTGCGCATCTCGCGTTCCCTCACCGTTGCATCTGGCTCTCGTGGAGCGATGGGCAGTGTAGAAGCGACGTCGCCGCTGGTTCACGCCCCGTCCGACGAACGGGTGATTGGGCGCGACGAGTTGCAGCCGGCCCAGACAGCCGGCGCCACAAACCGACAAACTGCAGGTTCAGCCGGCTGGATTCAACGCGCCAGCAATGGGCGCCAGGGGCAGTTCAACATCGCCACATTGGGCGCGGTGCCGCAGCACATGGTCCATCACCACCAGGGCCAACAGGGCCTCGGCAATGGGCGTGGCACGGATGCCCACGCAGGGGTCGTGGCGGCCAAAGGTTTCGACCACCGTGGGCTCGCCGCTGCGGTTGATCGACGCCTTGGGGCTGCGGATCGAGCTGGTGGGCTTGATGGCCAGGCTGACCACCAGATCCTGCCCGGTGCTGATGCCCCCCAGCACGCCGCCAGCGTGATTGCTGGCAAAGCCCTGCGGGGTCAGCTCATCGCCATGCACCGTGCCGCGCTGAGGCACCACGCCAAAACCGTCGCCGATCTCGACGCCCTTCACGGCATTGAGGCCCATCATGGCCCAGGCGATGTCGGCATCGAGCTTGTCAAACAGCGGTTCACCCAGCCCCACCGGCACGCCCGTGGCCCGCACCTCGATGCGCGCGCCGCACGAATCACCCGCCTTGCGCAGGGCGTCCATGTAGGCTTCCAACTCGGGCACGATGGTGGCGTTGGGGGCAAAAAACGGGTTCAGCGGGATCTGCGCCGCGTCTTCAAACGGGATGGCGATCTCGCCCAACTGGCTCATCCAGCCACTGAACTGCACGCCATGGCGTTGGGCCAGCCACTTCTTGGCCACCGCGCCGGCGGCCACCATGGGCGCGGTCAGGCGGGCCGACGAACGCCCGCCGCCACGCGGGTCACGAAGGCCGTACTTGCGCCAGTAGGTGTAATCGGCATGGCCGGGCCTGAAGGTATCCAGGATGTTGCCGTAATCCTTGCTGCGCTGATCGGTGTTGCGGATCAGCAGGGCAATCGGCGTGCCGGTGGTCAGGCCTTCGTACACGCCCGACAAGATCTCCACCGCATCGGGTTCGGCCCGCTGCGTGACATGGCGGTTGGTGCCGGGGCGGCGGCGATCCAGGTCGGGCTGGATGTCCGACACATCCAGGGCCAGCCCGGGCGGGCAGCCGTCGATCACGCAGCCAATGGCCGGGCCATGGCTTTCGCCGAAATTGGTGACGCGAAACAGTTCGCCAAAGGTGCTGCCGGGCATGGTGGGCTCATCCAGAAAGACAAAAGCCCGACACCTGGGGGTGCCGGGCCTGCCATTGTCGCAGCCGCCGCAGCGGCTGTGTGCAGGTGGTCAGAGCTTGGGCGCGTCGGCGCCGGCTTCTTCTTGCGGCCAGTCGCGGATATAGGCCTTGAGCATGCGGTTCTCGAAATCCTGGCCATCGACCACGGCCTTGGCCACGTCGTAGAACGAGATCACGCCCATCAGCGTCTTGCCATCGAGCACCGGCATGTATCGGGCGTGGCGGCCCAGCATCATGCGGCGCACTTCGTCGATCTCGGTGGCGGGTGTGCAGGTGAGCGGGGCGTCGTCCATCACGGTGCGCACCGTCAGGGTGCCCACCGAGCCACCGTTCTTGACGATGGCGGCGATCACCTCGCGGAAGGTGAGCATGCCCACCAGATCGCCGTATTCCATCGCTACCAGCGAGCCGATGTCGTGCTCGGCCATCGTCTGCACCGCCTCACCCAGGGGTTGGGTGGGCGATACGGTGAACAGCGTGCTGCCCTTGACGCGCAGGATGTCGCTGACTTTCATGGGGGAATCTCCTCGGGTGGGTTGGCCACATTTCACCTCATGCGGCTGAAAAAACATAGCACACAATGCAACGACACAACACCCTGGCCTACCCACCACCATGCCTGGATACAGCGACCCCGGCTTCGACACCCTGGCCTTGCATGCCGGTGCCGTGCCCGACCCCACCACCGGCGCACGGGCCGTGCCCATCCACCTGAGCACGTCCTTCGTGTTTCAAAGCAGCGAGCACGCGGCTTCGCTGTTCAACATGGAGCGCTCGGGCCATGTGTACAGCCGCATCAGCAACCCCACCACCGCCGTGCTCGAAGAGCGCGTGGCGGCCCTGGAAGGCGGCGTGGGGGCCATTGCCACCGCCAGCGGTCAGGCCGCCCTGCACCTGGCTGTCAGCACCCTGGCCGGCGCCGGGCACCACGTGGTGGCCAGCAGCGCGCTGTACGGCGGCTCGCACAACCTGCTCGATTACACGCTGCGGCGCTTCGGCATCAGCACCACCTTTGTGCCACCCGGCGATGTCGCCGCGTGGCGCGCCGCCATCCGGCCCGAAACCCGGCTGCTGTTTGGCGAAACCCTGGGCAACCCCGGCCTGGATGTGCTGGACATCCCCGCCATCAGCGCGGTGGCCCACGAAGCCGGCCTGCCCTTGCTGGTGGACAGCACCTTCACCCCGCCCTGGCTGTACCGGCCCATCGACCACGGGGCCGATTTGGTGTTTCACTCGGCCACCAAGTTCCTGTCGGGCCACGGCACGGTGGTGGGCGGCGTGCTGGTGGACAGCGGCCAGTTCGACTGGGCGGCTTCGGGGCGTTTTCCTGAGCTGAGCGAGCCCTATGACGGCTTTCACGGCATGGTGTTCACCGAAGAAAGCACCGTGGGCGCGTTCTTGCTGCGCGCCCGCCGCGAAGGCCTGCGCGATTTCGGCGCCTGCATGAGCCCGCACACCGCCTGGCTGATCCTGCAAGGCATCGAAACCCTGCCGCTGCGCATGGCCCGCCACATCGACAACACCCGCGCCGTGGTGGCCATGCTGGCCGCGCACCCCATGGTGGCCCGCGTGGGCTACCCCGAGTTGCCCGGTCACCCCAGCCACGAACTGGCCAGCCGCCTGCTGCCCAAGGGCTGCGGCGCGGTGTTCAGCTTTGATCTGAAGGGCACGCGCCAGCAAGGGGTGGCCTTCATCGAAGCGCTCAAGCTCTTCTCGCACCTGGCCAATGTGGGCGATTGCCGATCATTGGTGATCCACCCGGCGTCCACCACCCACTTCCGCATGGACGACGCGGCCCTGGCCCGCGCGGGCATCGGCCCGGGCACCATCCGCCTGTCCATCGGCCTCGAAGACGCGGCCGACCTGATCGACGATCTCAAACGGGCCCTGAAGGCCGCGGAGAAAGCCGCATGAAGCTCACCGTCGAAGGTGCCAGCGCCTACGCCTACACCGGCGGCAAGGCCTTTGATGCCACCCTGCCCTGCGTGGTGTTCGTGCACGGTGCCCTGCACGACCACAGTGTCTGGACGCTGCTGGCCCGCTGGTTTGCCAACCATGGCCATGCGGTGCTGGCGGTGGATCTGCCCGGCCATGGCCAGAGTGAAGGCCCGGCCCGGGGCAGTGTCGAGGCCCTGGCCGACTGGATCCTGGCGCTGCTGGATGCCGCCGGCGTGCAGCAGAGCGGCCAGGTGCGCGTGGTGGGCCACAGCATGGGCTCGCTCATCGGGCTGGAGATGGCCGCCCGCGCCCCGCAACGCATCGGCCACCTGGCCATGGTGGGCACGGCCTACCCCATGAAGGTCTCGGCGGCCTTGCTGGACACCGCCCGGCAGGCCCCGTTCAAGGCCATCGACATGGTCAACGCCTTTTCCATCAGCACGCTGGCCGCCAAGCCTTCGTACCCGGGCCCGGGCATGTGGCTGCACGGCAGCAACCGCGCCCTGATGCGCCGCGTGCTGCAGGGCAAGCTGGCCACCGGCTGCGAGGTCAACCTGTTTCACCACGACTTCAGCGTGTGCGACCGATATGCCAACGGCCACGAGGCTGCCCAGCAGGTGCAGTGCCCGGTCACGCTGATCCTCGGCCAGCAGGATCAGATGACCTCGCCCAAGGCCACGGCCGATCTGGCAGCGCGGCTCAAGGCCCGCACCGTGATGCTGGCCTCGGGCCACAGCCTGCAGGCCGAGGCCCCCGACGAGTTGCTGGCTGCCCTGCGCCAGGCCTTGGCCTGAGCGCCGCTGCGCCTCAGGCCGCCTGGGTTGCCAGCGGCTGCAGGTGCTGCAGCATCTCGGCCACCATGGCGGGCAGGTCAAACCGGGGCCGCCAGCCCCAGTCGCGCCGCGCCACGCTGTCGTCGATGGCGCGGGGCCAGCTGTCGGCAATGGCCTGCCTGAAATCGGGCTGGCAAGCCAGCTCAAAGCCCGGCACATGATGGCGGATCTCGGCGGCCAGCTCGGCCGGCGTGAAGCTGATGCCAGCCAGGTTGTAGCTGCCGCGCTGGGTGATGGCATCGGCCGGCGCGTCCATCAGCGCCAACGTGGCCGCGATGGCATCGTCCATGTACATCATCGGCAGGCGCGTGTCGGCCGCCAGAAAGCTGGTGTAGCGGCCCTCGCGCAGGGCGCCGTGAAAGATGTCGACGGCGTAATCGGTGGTGCCACCACCCGGGGCCGTCTTCCAGCTGATCAGGCCCGGGTAGCGCAGGCTGCGCACGTCCACCCCGTGCTTGGCGTGGTACCAGGCGCACCAGCGCTCACCGGCCAGCTTGCTGATGCCATACACCGTGCCCGGGTCCATCACCGTGTCTTGCGGCGCGGTGCCGGGCGTGCCGGGCCCGAAGGCCGCAATCGAGCTGGGCCAGAACACCTTGTCCAGACGCACCGTGCGGGCCAGCTCCAGCACGTTCAGCAGGCCGCCCATGTTCAGGTTCCAGGCCCACTGCGGATGCTGCTCGCCGCTGGCCGACAGGGCCGCTGCCAGCAGGTAGATCTGCGTGATGTCGTGGCGCTTGACCGCTGCCGCCAGCGCCGCGGCGTCGGTCACATCCAGCGCCTCATGCGTGATACCCGGCACCCGGCCCGTTTGCGCCAGGTCGCTGGTGATCACGCTGGCCGTGCCATGGCGCCGCGCCAGGGCCTCGGCCAATTCGGTGCCGATCTGGCCATTGGCACCGATGATCAGGATGCGGGGCGCGCTCACTCGATCACCCCCAGCTCACGGCCGGCCTGGGCAAAGGCCGCCACCGCCTGATCCAGTTGCTCGGGCGTGTGGGCCGCGCTCACCTGCACGCGGATGCGCGCCTGCCCCCGAGGCACCACCGGAAAGAAAAAGCCCACCACGTACACCCCCAGCTCCAGCATGCGCGCCGCCAGGCGCTGCGCCAGCACGGCGTCATGCACCATGATCGGCACGATGGGGTGGTCACCCGGCTTGATCTGAAAGCCCGCAGCCGCAATGGCCTGCCGAAAGTGCCGCGTGTTGGCGTGCACCCGGTCACGCAGCGTGGTGGATGACTCCAGCATGTCCAGCACCGCGATGGACGCCCCGGCAATCGCAGGCGCCAGGGTGTTGGAGAACAGATAGGGCCGCGAGCGTTGGCGCAGCAACTCGATCACCGCCGCCGGCCCTGCCGTGAAGCCGCCACTGGCCCCGCCCAGCGCCTTGCCCAGGGTGCCGGTGATGATGTCTACCCGGCTCTTGCCATCCACCAGCAGGCCCCGGTGCTCATGCGTGCCGCGTCCGGTGGCGCCCATGAAGCCGCTGGCATGGCACTCGTCGATGGCCAGCCACGCGCCGTGCGCATCACACAGGCGGCGCATCTCGTCCAGTTGCGCCACGGTGCCATCCATCGAAAACACACCGTCGGTGAACACCAGCACAAACCTGGCGCCCTGCTCGCGCGCAAGCTGCAACTGGCGCTGCAGATCGGCCATGTCGTTGTGGGCATAACGCAGGCGCTTGGCCTTGCACAGCCGGATGCCGTCGATGATCGAGGCGTGGTTCAGCTCGTCGCTGATCACCACGTCGTCTTCACCCAGCAAGGGCTCAAACAGACCGCCATTGGCGTCAAAGGCCGCCGCATAGAGGATGGCGTCTTCGGTGCCCAGAAAGCGTGCCAGGCGCCGCTCCAGCGTCTTGTGCAGGTCTTGGGTGCCGCAGATGAAGCGCACCGAACTCAGGCCAAAGCCGTGGCTGTCCAGGGCGGCCTGGGCGGCCGCCACCACCGCCGGGTGGCCCGACAAGCCCAGGTAGTTGTTGGCGCACAGGTTGATGACCTGCCGGCCGTCGGCCAGGGTGACCAGCGGGCCCTGTGCGCCGGTGATCACGCGCTCGGTCTTCATCAGACCTGCGCCTTGCAGCGCCAGCAGTTCAGACTGGACATGTGCCAGCAGGGAGGGATGTTCGCTCATGACGACTTTCCTGGAAGGGATGGAGCCAGCCCGGGTGAGGCGGCATCACACAATGCTACCAAACAAATTCGTTTTAACGAACAACAATTCGATATACTGAACAAATTCCACTGATCGCAACAGCATGAGCAAGCCCCTGCGCACCCCCGCCGCCGAGCCCCCTCGCGTGGGCGACGCCCTGGCCAGGCTGCGTGAACAGCACGGCCTGTCGCTGGACGAGTTGTCGCGCCGCGCGGGTGTGTCCAAGAGCATGCTCTCGCAAATCGAGCGCGCGCAGGCCAACCCCACGGTGGCCGTGGTCTGGCGCCTGGCCAACGCGCTGGGTGTGCCCCTGGGCAGCCTGCTTGAGCAAGCGCCGGCCGCACCCGAGCCCGCCATCACCACGGTGGCCAGCCACGCCACGCCCACGCTGCGCGGCGCCGATGCCGGTTGTGAGCTACGCATCCTGGGGCCCATCGAGCTGGCCGGCCAGTTCGAGTGGTACGAGCTGACGTTGCAGGCCGGCGCTTCGCTGGTGTCACAAGCGCACGAGCCCGGCTCGTTCGAGCATGTCAGCGTGCAAGCCGGCCACATCCAGGTCAGCGCCGGCGACGCCACCGCTGCCCTGGGACCGGGCGAAACCGCCCGCTATGCCGCCGATCAGCCCCATGCCCTGCGCAACAAGGGCCGCGGTGTGGCCACGGCCATCCTGGTGGTGTTGCACAAGGCATGAGTGGCGTGGCGGCCCTGCGGCACAATCGGCCGCTCACTTGAGCCGCCGCCATGAGCCTGGTCTTTCCGCACACCTTCATTCCGTGGTTTCGGGCCGTTGCGCCTTACATCCACGCCTACCGGGGCAAGACCTTTGTGGTGGGCATGGCCGGCGAACTCATCGCCGCTGGCAAGCTCAACAACTTCGTTCAAGACCTGGCCATCCTGCACGCCATGGGCATCAAGCTGGTGCTGGTGCATGGCTTTCGGCCGCAAGTGGATGAACAACTGGCCGCCAAGGGCCACACCTCGCGTTACAGCCAGGGCATGCGCATCACTGATGCCGTCACCCTCGATTGCGCCCAGGAGGCGGCCGGGCAACTTCGTTTCGAGATTGAAGCCGCCTTTTCACAGGGTTTGCCCAATACCCCGATGGCCAATGCCACCGTGCGGGTGGTTTCGGGTAATTTCCTGACGGCCCGCCCGGTGGGTATCGTCGATGGCGTCGACTTCATGCATTCGGGCCTGGTGCGCCGCGTCGATGCCGCTGCCATGCGCCGCGCCATTGATATTGGGGCACTGGTCCTGCTCAGCCCCTTCGGTTTTTCGCCCACCGGTGAGGCCTTCAATTTGCGCATGGAAGACGTGGCCACCGCCACCGCCATTGCCCTGCAGGCCGACAAACTGCTTTTCATCACCGAAGTCCCGGGCATCCACGAAGACCGCAACGATCCGGAAAGCCCCATCGACACCGAACTGGCGCTGGCCGACGCCAAACGCCTTTTGGCGGCCTTGCCACCGCCGGCCTCACCCACCGATGTCGCCTTTTATCTGCAGCATTGCGTTCGCGCCTGCGAAGGCGGCGTCGAGCGCTCGCACATCCTGCCGTTTTCGGTCGACGGTGCGATATTGCAAGAGATATTCACCCACGACGGCATCGGCACCATGGTGGTCGATGAAAAACTCGAAAGCCTGCACGAAGCCACGGCCGATGACGTGGGCGGCATCCTGCAATTGATCGAACCTTTCGAGCGTGATGGCACCCTGGTTCGCCGCGAACGCACCGAAATCGAACGCGACATTGCCAATTACACCGTCATCGAACACGACGGTGTGATATTTGGCTGCGCGGCCCTGTATCCCTACCCCGAATCGCGCACCGGCGAAATGGCGGCGCTCACCATTTCGCCACAGGTGCAGGGCCAGGGCGACGGCGAGCGCATCCTCAAGCGCATCGAGCAGCGCGCCAAGTCGCAGGGGCTGGACAGCATCTTCGTGCTCACCACCCGCACCATGCACTGGTTCATCAAGCGTGGTTTTGCGCCCGTTGATCCCGATTGGCTGCCCGAAGCCCGCAAACGCAAATACAACTGGGACCGCCGCTCACAGGTGCTGGTCAAGAAAATCAGCTGAGCCTCGGCTCGGCATTCCCCTCAACCGTTCTGGAGAATCATCATGGCCCGCATGGTGCAATGCATTCATTTGAAGAAGGAGGCCGAAGGCCTTGACTTCCCCACCTACCCCGGTGATCTGGGCGCCCGCATTTACAACAATGTGAGCAAGGAAGCCTGGGCCCTGTGGCTCAAGCACCAGACCATGCTGGTCAATGAAAACCGGCTCAATCTGGCTGATCAACGCGCCCGTCAATATCTGGCCCGCCAGATGGAACGCTTCTTCTTCGGTGAAGGCGCCGACCAACCCGCCGGGTTTGTGCCGCCGTCGGCCTGAAAATCAGGTTTGCCAGGGGTATGGCACCAGGCTTGAAGCCCCATACTCCGGCTTCATATCCGGTGATTCAACGGCTCAGGGAAAACGGGTATCTGACAACCTTTTAAATGTGTCCTATACTCGCGCATCGTTTACCTGACGGAGCCCGGATATGCCCTCCTTGCAAGACCTGCTGGCCCAGCGCGCCGAAATCGAAAAGAAGATTGCCGACGTCCAGCGCGAAGAGCGCAGCAACGCCATCAACAAGATCAAGACGCTGATGGCTGAATTCGGCCTGACGGCGGCAGATATTGCCGGCAAGGCCCCCGCACCCCGCACCGTGGGCGCCGTCAAACCCGTCAGCAAGGTGGCCCCCAAGTTCCGCAATGGCGCCACCGGTGAAACCTGGTCGGGTCGCGGTCTGCAACCCAAGTGGTTGAAAGCCGCGCTGGCTGGCGGCGCCAAGCTCGAAGATTTCGCACTTTGAGCCCTCGGGGCCCGGTGCGGCGAAATCGCCTGCACCCGGGGCTTCAGGCCTGTGCGCAACAGCCCGGCAATCGCCGGGCTTTTTTTTGTCGCCACAAGTCAATCCCCTGGTCAAACTGCTCATACCGGTGCGTGGGCGTTAGCATCGAACACCTGAATCCTGGCCGATGGCAGGCCGGATCCCATCATTGAAAAACCCATGAACCTGGCTCGGTGGTTGTTGCAGTCGCTGCTGATTGGTCTGGCCTATTTCGGCGCAGGCCGCCTGGGCATGGCGCTGGGTGGGCCATCACCGCACATCACCGCCTCCTGGCCGGCTGCGGGGCTGGCCCTGGGCATCCTGCTGCGCTGGGGTCCCCATTACCTGCCGGCCGTGGCCCTGGGGGCCTTCTGGCTGCCCTTGTCGGCCGGTGCACCGGCCTGGCTGGCTGCCGCCATCGCCATCGGCCATGCAGGCGGCCCCTGGGCGGCCGCCCGCTGGATGCTGCGCTCAGGTTTCAACAACCGGCTCGAACAACGCCGCGACCTGTGGCAGCTGATCGGTGCAGGCGCGCTGGGCGCGGCCGTGCTCAGCGCAGCCAATGGCGCAGCCTGGCTGGCCATTTCAGGTGACATCAGCACCCACCAACTGCCCGACGCCGCACTGCGCTGGTGGGTGGCCGACACGCTGGGCGTCTTCGTGGTGGGCGTGCCGCTGCTCACGCTCAACCGCCGCACGCTGGTCCAGCCCTTCAACGAACAAAACCGGTCGATTTCGCTGGCCCTGCTGGCGGGCACGGTGACGTCGGCGGTGCTGGCGTTCAGCGCGCCGCAGGCCCTGGGCGTGTCGGCGTTCGGCTTGCTGCTGCTGCCGCACCTGATGCTGGGCACCCTGGCCATGCGGTCAGGCATCGGCCTGGCCTCCACCGCCGTGGCCGCCATCACCGTGGGCATGCTCACCGCCACCGCCGCCAACCTGGGGCCCTTTGCCATGCTGCCCGGCGGCGGTCATCCGCTGCTGTGGGCCCATGTGGCCTCGTTGGCGGCACTGGTGATGCTGGTGCATGTTCATGTGGGCGAACTCAGCCGTCTGGACGAACGCTGGCAACTGGCGCTGGCGGGCTCGGATCTGGGTGTGGCCGACTGGAACCTGCGCACCGGACAAGGCTTCACGTCGCCGCGCTGGCGGGCCCTGATGGACGACCCCGACGGCCTGTTCAGCGGCCAGTTCGAGCGCTGGATGCACCTGGTTCACATCGAGGACCGTGACGTGCTGCGCAGCGCCGTGGCCACCATCGACACCCCCCCCGGCGCCGGCCTGCGCCGTGAGGTGCGCGTGCGGGTACGCGACGCCTGGTGCTGGTTTGATGTGCATGTCATCGTGGCCGAGCGCAACCACCTGGGCGAGCCCACCCGCGTGGTCGCATCCTTGGCCGACATCGGAGCCCGGCGCAGCGCCGAAGACCGCCAGCAGTTGTCCACCAGTGTGTTCATGCACCTGCACGAGGGCCTGGTGGTCACCGACGCCGAATTGCGTGTGCTGGACGCGAATCCCACCTATTGCCGCATCGTGGGTGTGCCCCTCGAAGAATTGATCGGCACGGTACCCGGCCTGCTGCGCCCGGGCGCTGGCGACAACCTGCACCGGCCGCAGCAAGCCAGCCTCTGGACAGCCCTGCGCAGCCAGGGCAACTGGGTGGGCGAGGTGATCGAGCGACGCCGCAACGGCGATGCCTGCGCCCTGCATGTCACGGTCTCCACCGTCAAGGGGCCCGATGACGAATTGCGCTACCACGTGCTGGTGGTCAGCGACGTGACCGAGCAGCGCCTGCAGCGCGAGAAGCTCGAACGCCAGGCCCACTTCGACGAACTCACCCGCCTGCCCAACCGGGCGCGGCTGGGCCAGTTGCTGGCCGAGGCCATGGCCGCCACCGACCGTGACGGTTACCTGCTGGCGGTCTGCTACCTGGATCTCGACCACTTCAAGGCCGTCAACGAGCACCATGGCCACGAGGCCGGCGACCTGCTGCTGGCCGAGCTGGCCAACCGGCTGCGCGGCGCGCTGCGTCTGCGCGGCACGGTGTGGTCTGACACCGCAGCGCGGCTGGGCGGTGATGAATTTGTGCTGCTGCTGCGCGCCGGCACCGTCGACGAAGCCCGTTCAGCCGTTGAGCGCGTGCTGCGCGTGGTGGCCCAGCCCTTTGTGGTGCGCCCCGGCGCCGACCCGCTGGTCATCACCGCCAGCGTGGGTGCCACGGTGTACCCGCTTGACCCCAGCGACGCCGACACCCTGCTGCGCCATGCCGATCACGCCATGTACGGCGTCAAGCAGTCCGGCCGCAACGGTTTCCTCTTCTTCGACCCCGAGCACAGCCGCCGCACCGAAGAACGCGTGCTGGCCATGGGCCGGGTGCAAGAGGCCCTGGATCGCCACGAACTGATCCTGTACTACCAACCCAAGGTCGACCTCAGGCGGGGCGTGGTGCTGGGCGTCGAAGCCCTGCTGCGCTGGAACCACCCCGAACACGGCGTGGTGCCACCCGCGCAGTTCTTGCCGCTGATTGAACACACCGGCCTGTCGGCCAGCGTGGGCGACCATGTGCTGGCCCAGGCCCTCGATCAGCTTGAGATCTGGCAATCGCAAGGCCTGGATCTGTCGGTCAGCGTCAACATCTCGGCGCGTCACCTGCAAGAGCCCGATTTTTCGCAGCGACTGGCTGAACTGCTGGCTCGCCATGCCGCCCCGCTTGGCCCCAAGCTGGAGCTCGAAGTGCTCGAGACCGCCGCCCTCACCGACATCGCCTTCACCTCGGCCGTGCTCGAGCGCTGTGCCAGGCTGGGTGTGCGCTGGGCCCTGGACGACTTCGGCACCGGGTACTCCACCCTCACCTACCTCAAGCGCTTGCCGGTGCAGGTGCTCAAGGTGGATCGATCTTTCGTCAGCAACATGCTCACGGATGCGCAGGATCGCGCGATCGTCGAGGGCGTGATCAAGCTGTCGCACACCTTCGACTGCGTGGTCGTGGCCGAAGGCCTGGAGACCCCCGAGCAGGCCCATGCACTGCTGGAGATGGGCTGCGAGATCGGACAGGGCGCCGGCATTTCACCACCCATGCCGGCCGCCGAAGTCGGCCCCTGGGTGCGCGAGTGGAAAGGCCTGTTTGCCGACCTGAAGCTGTCGCCCTGAGCGCCCACAGGCAACCTGGCTGCGCCCTTCGATAGACTCGGCGCATGCTTCCCCAGGGCTTCATCCAGGATCTGACCTCGCGCGTCGACATCGTCGAGGTGGTGGGTCGCCATGTCGAGCTGAAAAAGGCCGGCATCAACCACAAGGGCCTGTGCCCCTTCCACGGCGAAAAATCGCCCAGCTTCATCGTCAGCCCATCGCGGCAAACCTACCACTGCTTTGGCTGCGGCGCGCATGGCGACGCCATCCGCTTTCTGACCGAACACCACGGCATGACCTTCATGGACGCCGTGCGCGACCTGGCCCAGCAGGTGGGCATGACCGTGCCCGAATCCACCGCCAGCGCCGAAGACCGCGCCAAGGCCGATGCCGAGCGCGCCCAACGCGCCACACTCAGCGACGTGCTCAGCAAGGCCAGCGATCACTACCGCGCCTGCCTCAAGGGCAACAGCCGCGCCATCGATTACCTGAAAAAGCGTGGCCTGACCGGCGCCATCGCCGCGCGCTTTGGCATGGGTTACGCGCCGGATGGCTGGCGCACGCTGGCCAGTGTGTTTCCCAAGTACGACGACCCGCTGCTCACTGACAGTGGCCTGGTGATCACCAGCGGCGACGAAGGCGAAGACCAGAAACGGTATGACCGCTTCCGCGACCGCATCATGTTCCCGATCCGCTCGGTGCGTGGTGAGGTCATCGGCTTCGGCGGACGCGTGCTGGACGTGGGTGAACCCAAATACCTGAACTCACCCGAAACCCCCGTCTTCCACAAGGGCCAGGAGCTGTACGGCCTGTTCGAAGCCCGGCAGGGCCTGCGCGCCAAGGGTTATGCCCTGGTGGTCGAAGGCTACATGGACGTGGTGGCCCTGGCCCAATGGGGCTTTCCCAATGCGGTGGCCACGCTGGGCACCGCCTGCACCGCCGAGCATGTGGCCAAGCTGTTCCGTTTCACCGAATCGGTGGTGTTCAGCTTCGACGGCGATGCGGCCGGCCGCCGTGCCGCGGCCCGCGCGCTGGAGGCCGCCCTGCCCCACGCCAGCGACACCCGCAGCATCCGCTTCCTGTTCCTGCCCACCGAGCACGACCCCGACTCCTACGTCCGCGATCTGGGCCCCGAAGCCTTTGAGCAGGCCGTGGCCCAGGCCGTGCCGCTGTCCAGCCAGTTGCTGGCCCATGCTGCGGCCGACTGCGACCTGGACACCGCCGAAGGCCGCTCACGCATGCTCACCCAGGCCGGGCCGCTGATCGACCTGTTGCCCGAAGGCCTGCTGCGCGAGCAACTGGTCAATGAACTGGCCCGCCGTGGCGACATGAGCGCCGAGGCGTTGCGCGCACACTGGAATCGCCGAGCGGCAGGCCGCCAACGGCCACGCGAAGGCGCCGCGCCTGCGGCCGATGCTGCGCCGCGCCGCACCGCTGCAGCCGAGCCCGATCCGGCCGATGACGGCACGCCCGACTCCGAGCGCTGGCGCCAACAGGGCCGCCAGGGCAAGTGGCGCGACAACGGAGCCGGCAAATGGGGCCAGGGCCGCCCCGGCCGATGGCGCGATGACGCCGGCCCGCGGCCCATGGCCATCACCGGCCTGCGCACCCCGCCCCAGACCGCCACCTTGCTCGACCGCATGGCTTGGCTGCTGGCCCGGCATTCATCGGTGTGGCTGGATCTGCCCGCCGACACCCATGAATTCCTGATTGGCCAGCCCAGCCCCTACGGCACCTTCTTTGCGTCGCTCGAGCGCATCGTGCACGAGCACGGTGCCATCACCATGGCGGCCCTGCTCGAACAATTGCAGGCCTCGCAGGATGAGCCGGCACCCGACGCGGACGACGACGAAGAATCTGAGCAGGCCGTGCTGCGGCCCCTGCTGGCCCGCATGAGCCGTTTTCATGACTTCGACGACGAAGAAGCGCCGGCGCAGTCCATCGACAACGTGTTGCGCCGCCTGCGTCAGCGTGCAGTGGCCGATGAACTGCAGATGCTGATTGAATCGGGCGAGTTGTCGGACGAAGCCATGGCTCGCCGCAACGAACTGATCGCCCTCACCGCTGCCCTCAAGGCCCCGCCAGCCAGCCCTGCGCGCTGAACCCGCCCCATGAAACAAAACCGTCAAAATGGTATAATGGCGGATTGGTTGCATCGGCAAGAGTGACAGCAGCACCTCCGGGCCCCGGCCACCCGCGAAACGGGTACGCACAGCGATAAGGCCACCCTTACCCGCAAGGGCTGCACTTCAAGACCGTCCACGCGAGCTTGCCTGACCGACTAGGACTTACCCGAACTTCCCATGCAAGGGGCTTCCGGGCTGCGCCGCGCATTTGTGCATGGCAGCTCGGGCCGGCTTGGCCATGGCAGGTGATGGGTGTGTCCGCTTGGTGCCACCACCCTGATTACCTGCGCAAGGACCTGCATGAACGCCAAGAAGACCGAGGCCGCCAAGCCTGCCGAAACCGCCGTGGAAGCCAAGACCAAGGCCAAGACCACTGCGGCCGCCAAGGATGCCTCCAAGGCCGAACCCAAGGCCAAGGCCGCCGCCAAGACGGCAGCCAAGGACACCAAGGCTGAGGCCCCCAAGGCCGGCAAGGCCAGCGCCAAGTCTGACAAGGCTGAAAAAGCCGAGAAGCCGGCCGCCAAGCCCGCCGCCAAGGCTGGCAAGGGTGCCAAGGCCAAGGCGGAACCCAAGAAGACCGAAGACGACGACCTGGGCGACATCGAGGCCGAACTCGAAGGTGAACCCGAGGTTGAAGTCGAAGCCGTTGCCGATGAAGGCAGCGCCAGCGAAGCCAAGGCCAAGCCCCTGCGCATGAAGGTCTCGCGGGCCAAGGAACGCGCGCTGATGCGCGAATTCGGCCTGGACGAAACCACGCTCACCGAAGAAGAAGTCGCCAAGCGCCGCCTCGAGCTGAAAACGCTCATCAAGATGGGCAAGACGCGCGGCTTCCTCACGCACCAGGAAATCAACGACCACCTGCCCGAAAAGCTGGTCGACAACGAAATCCTCGAGGCCATCGTCTCGATGCTCAATGACATGGGCATCGCGGTCTACGAGCAGGCCCCCGATGCGGCCACGCTGCTGATCGCCGGCGGCACCACCACCACCGCCACCGAAGAAGAAGCCGAAGAAGCCGCCGAAGCCGCCCTGTCCACCGTCGACAGCGAGTTCGGCCGCACCACCGACCCGGTCCGCATGTACATGCGCGAGATGGGCTCGGTTGAACTGCTCACCCGCGAAGGCGAAATCGAGATCGCCAAGCGCATCGAAGGCGGCCTGCAGTCGATGATGCAGGCCATCTCGGCCTCGCCCAAGACCATCGCCGAGATCCTCTCGATGGCCGACCGCATTGCCGCCGGCCAGATGCAGATCTCCGAGGTGGTGGATGGTTTCGTGTCCGATGACGAAGCCGACGACTACGTGGCCGAAGAAGACTTCGACGAGTTCGACGAAGAGGACGACGACGACGGCCAGGGTGGCAGCAAGGCCCTGACCAAGAAGCTCGAAGAGCTCAAGAGCCAGGCCCTGGAGCGCTTTGCCACGGTGCGCGAGCACTTCGACAAGATGCGCAAGGCCTTCGAGAAGGACGGCTACAACTCGGCCTCGTACGCCAAGTGCCAGCAGTTGCTCACCGCCGACCTGATGACCATCCGGTTCACCGTCAAGACCATTGAGCGCCTGTGCGACGTGCTGCGCTCGCAGGTCGATGACGTGCGCCGCTTCGAGCGCGAGATCCGCAAGATCGTGGTCGACCGCTGCGGCATGCCGCAAGACCACTTCATCAAGACCTTCCCGCCCAACATCCTCAACCTGGGCTGGGCCGAGAAAGAGATCGCATCGGGCAAGGCCTACAGCGCCATCATGGGCCGCAACCTGCCGGCCATTCAAGAGCTGCAGCAAAAGCTGATCGACCTGCAGAACCACGCCGTGGTGCCGCTGGACGACCTCAAGGAAATCAACCGCAAGATGAATGCGGGCGAGAAGTCCAGCCGCGATGCCAAGAAAGAAATGATCGAGGCCAACCTGCGCCTGGTGATCTCCATCGCCAAGAAGTACACCAACCGCGGCCTGCAGTTCCTCGACCTGATTCAGGAGGGCAACATCGGCCTGATGAAGGCGGTCGACAAGTTCGAATACCGCCGCGGCTACAAGTTCTCCACGTATGCCACCTGGTGGATCCGCCAGGCCATCACGCGCTCCATCGCCGACCAGGCCCGCACCATCCGCATCCCGGTTCACATGATCGAGACGATCAACAAGATGAACCGCATCTCGCGTCAGCACCTGCAAGAGTTCGGCTTCGAACCCGATGCGCCCACGCTGGCCGAGAAGATGGAGATCCCCGAGGACAAGATCCGCAAGATCATGAAGATCGCCAAGGAGCCGATCTCCATGGAAACGCCGATCGGTGACGACGATGACAGCCACCTGGGCGACTTCATCGAAGACACCAACAACACGGCCCCCATCGAGGCCGCCATGCAGGCCGGCCTGCGTGATGTGGTCAAGGACATCCTCGACAGCCTCACGCCCCGCGAAGCCAAGGTGCTGCGCATGCGCTTCGGCATCGAGATGAGCACCGACCACACGCTGGAAGAAGTCGGCAAGCAGTTCGACGTCACCCGCGAGCGCATCCGCCAGATCGAAGCCAAGGCCATCCGCAAACTCAAGCACCCCAGCAGATCTGACAAGCTGCGGACCTATCTGGACAATCTCTGATTGGCCGGATAGGCGCTGCCGAAGGCAGCCGGCGCTGCATCGCAGCGACGCCGCAGCAGCGGCGAAGCCACAAGCCGGACCTATCTGAACAATCTCTGATTGGCCGGATAGGCGCTGCCGAAGGCAGCCGGCGCTGCATCGCAGCGACGCCGCAGCAGCGGCGAAGCGTTTTAACACCACAACACCCCCAAGGGCCTACCTGCTTTTGGGGGTGTTGTCCATCTTTGGGCAGCCCGGATCACAGCTAAACTGTGATGTATGACGCGCATCGCCGAGCGCACCGTTTTGTTTGCCGATCTTCGTGGGAGCACAGCGCTCTACGAAACACTGGGCAATGCCGAGGCCACATCGGTGGTCACCCATACCGTGAAAGCGCTCACGGAGTCCATCCCTGCCTGCGGCGGCCTGCTGATCAAGACCCTGGGCGACGGCCTGATGGCCGTGTTTGATTCACCCAGCCAGGGCTTGAAATCGGCGCAGCAGATGCACACCGCTCTTGAAAAGCTGGTGGTCAAGGGCAAGCAGCATGGCGCCTCGGCAGGCCTCAAGAGCCTTCGCCTGCAGGTCGCGCTGGCACGGGGCGAAGTCGTTGAAATGGGTGGCGATTGTTTTGGTGATGCGGTGAATGTCTCTGCGCGCCTGATCGACCACGCCAGCGACAACGAAACCCTCATCACCGCCGAGGTGCTGGGCGGCCTCAGCACCGATCAGCAAAGGCGCTTTCGCTCACTCGACTGGATGCACCTTCGCGGTCGCGCCGAACCGGTGCAGGTTCATGTCATGGGGGGGCGCCGCGGCGTCGATGTGATGCCCGCCACGCAGTTCGGGCCGGTACCCACCACCCTCGAGCCCGAAGCCGTGCGCCTGGGCTGGCTCAATGTGAACGAGGTGTACGACGGCAGCCGCATGCCCGTGGTGCTGGGCCGCAGCCCGCAGGCGCACTTTCGGGTCGACGACAGCCGGGTGTCTCGCTCACACGCGCGGCTCGATTGGCATGGCGGCGTGTTCCAGCTCACCGACCTCAGCTACAACGGCACCTATGTGCGCTTCGGCGAGGCCGAAGAGGTGGTCAGCCTGCGGCGCGGCAGTTGCACGCTGCATGGCTCGGGCTCCATCGGCCTGGGCGGCTCGCCCAGTGACCCCACGGCCCCTTGTGTGCGCTTTGATCTGCTGTCGTTCCACGACACCGTGCCCCACCAGACCTGAGCCTGCGCCCACCGCAGCAAGCGGGCCTGCTTCAGCAGACGCGCACCGCATCACCGACAATCGGGCCAATGAGCTTCGCTGCCGAACCCCCATTCCGCCATGGTCGCCCCGAGCGCACCGCCGTCCTGCTGGTCAACCTGGGCACGCCCGATGCCCCCACCCCAGCGGCCCTGCGCCGCTACCTGGCGCAATTCCTCTGGGATCCGCGTGTGGTCGAGATCCCTCGGCCCGTCTGGTGGCTGATCCTGCACGGCATCATCCTGCGTTTTCGGCCGGCCAAGTCAGCGGCCAAGTACGCATCCATCTGGTCGCCAGAAGGCTCGCCTCTGCTGGTGTGGACGGTCAAGCAGGCCCAGGCGTTGCAAGCCCGCCTGAGCAGCCTGGGCCACGATGTGCTGGTGCGTCATGCCATGCGTTACGGGCAGCCCGCCATCGACACCACGCTGGATGAACTGAAGGCTGCCGGCGCCACCCGCATCCTGGTCTTGCCGCTGTACCCGCAATACGCGGCAGCCACCACGGCCAGCACCATCGATGCGGTGACCGACTGGGCCCGCCGCACCCGCCATGTGCCCGAGCTGCGCTTCATCAACCGGTACCACGACCACCCCGGCTACATCCGTGCACTGGCCGAGCGCGTGCAGGCCCACTGGGCCGAGCATGGTCGCGGCGAAAAGCTGGTGATGAGTTTCCACGGCGTGCCCGCGCGCAGCCTGGAGCTCGGTGACCCTTACCACTGCGAGTGCCACAAGACGGCCCGCCTGCTGGCCGAGGCGCTGGGCCTGAATCGCTCGCAGTACCTGGTCACCTTTCAAAGCCGCCTGGGGCGCGCCAAGTGGCTGGAGCCCTACACCGAGCCCACCGTGCGCAAGCTCGCCCAGGAAGGCGCACGCCACCTCGACGCCATCTGCCCGGGCTTTGCATCCGACAACCTCGAAACACTCGAAGAAATTGCGATGGAAGCGCGCGAGGCCTTTCTGGCCGAGGGCGGCGAACGCTTCAACATGGTGCCTTGCCTGAACGACTCGCCAGCGGGCATGGCCGCACTCACCGAGTTGTGCCTGAGCCATCTGCAAGGCTGGCCCACGCATGCCCCTGACGAGATCCTGCTGTCGGCCCAGCGCGAGCGTGCGCTGGCGGCCGGCGCCAGGCAGTGAGCGCGCGGGTCAGCCGCTCGCACCCCTGCACGCCCGATCAGCATGAGCCGCAAACCTGAAGCGCCCGAGCGCAGTGGACAAGCCAGCACGATGCGGCTGGACAAATGGCTGTGGGCAGCGCGCTTCTACAAGACCCGGGCCATCGCCGCCGAAGAAATCGGCAAGGGCCGCATCACGGCCAATGGCCAGGTGGCCAAGCCCTCACGCGATGTGCGGCCCGGCGACGAACTGGTGCTGCGCAGCGGCCCGGTGCAACGCACCGTGATTGTTCGCGGCATCAGCGCGCAGCGCGGCCCGGCACCAGTGGCCCAGGCCCTGTACGACGAAACCCCCGCCAGCCTGGCAGCCCGGGCCCTGGCCGCCGAGCAACGCCGCCTGGCCAGCGAGCCCGCCCTGAGCATCGAGCAGGGCCGCCCCACCAAGCGGGATCGCCGCGACCTGGAGCGCACCACCCATCAATGGCAGCGCTGGAGCGCCTCGGTCGACGAGCCCTGAATCGCGCTGCAGGCCTGATCCGGCCCGCCCACCTCGCTGCCACGTTTTCAAGAAACCACTCTTGAATTGCGGGCAAGCGTCCCCATCTGCCCGACATTCCGTTCAACCCTCCCAGACAACGACAAGGCTTGCGACATGACGACGCCGGACAACGACACCCCAGCGAACGCCGCCACCACCGATTCGGCGGCGCCACAGAACGCTTCTCCGACGCCCGAACAACGCCTGGCTGAACTGGAGGCCAAGCTGGCCGAAGCCTCGGATGCCTACCTGCGCGCCAAGGCCGAAACCGAAAACATCCGCCGCCGCTCTGAAGAAGAAATCAGCAAGGCCCGCAAGTTCGCCGTCGAATCCTTCGCCGAAAGCCTGCTGCCCGTGAAAGACAGCCTGGAAGCGGCCATCGCCATGCCCGAGGCCAAGGTCGAAACCGTTCTGGAAGGCGTGCACGCCACGCTGCGCCAGCTGTCGTCGGCACTCGAGCGCAACAAGGTCATCCAGATCGCGCCGCCCGCTGGCACCAAGTTTGATCCGCACCAGCACCAGGCCATCAGCATGGTGCCGGCTCAGCAAGAGCCCAACACCGTCGTGGCGGTGCTGCAAAAGGGTTACCTCATCAACGACCGGGTGCTGCGCCCGGCCCTGGTCACGGTGGCCGCTGCGGCCTGACCTTCCCGGTGGCCTTCTGTACGCCAGCACTCTTGAATCCTGGCAGACGGCCCGCAAATCAGTTTCAACCGAATCCGAATCCCTCTCTGGAGCACAAACATCATGGGCAAGATCATTGGCATTGACCTGGGCACCACCAACTCGTGCGTGGCCGTCATGGAAGGCAACACCACCAAGGTGATCGAGAACAGCGAAGGTGCGCGCACCACGCCGTCGATCATCGCTTACCAGGAAGACGGCGAAGTGCTGGTGGGCGCCAGCGCCAAGCGCCAGGCCGTCACCAACCCGCGCAACACGGTGTACGCCGCCAAGCGCCTGATCGGTCGCAAGTTCACCGAGAAAGAAGTGCAGAAGGACATCGACCTGATGCCCTTCACCATTGCGGCCGCCGACAACGGCGACGCCTGGATCGAAGTGCGCGGCAAGAAGATGGCCCCTCCGCAGGTCAGCGCCGAAGTGCTGCGCAAGATGAAGAAGACCGCTGAGGACTACCTGGGCGAAGAAGTGACCGAAGCCGTGATCACGGTGCCGGCCTACTTCAATGACAGCCAGCGTCAGGCCACCAAGGACGCCGGCCGCATCGCCGGCCTGGATGTCAAGCGCATCATCAACGAGCCCACCGCTGCGGCCCTGGCCTTCGGCCTGGACAAGCACACCACCGGCGACCGCAAGATCGCCGTGTTCGACCTGGGTGGTGGCACCTTCGACATCTCGATCATCGAGATCGCCGATGTCGATGGCGAAAAGCAATTCGAAGTGCTGTCGACCAACGGCGACACCTTCCTGGGCGGCGAAGACTTCGACCAGCGACTGATCGACTACATCGTCGGCGAGTTCAAGAAAGAGCAAGGCGTTGACCTGACCAAGGACGTGCTGGCCCTGCAGCGCCTGAAGGAGGCCGCTGAAAAGGCCAAGATCGAGCTGTCCAACAGCACCCAGACCGACGTCAACCTGCCCTACATCACCGCCGATGCCTCGGGCCCCAAGCACCTGAACATCAAGCTCACCCGTGCCAAGCTCGAAAGCCTGGTCGACGAGCTGATCCAGCGCACCATCGAGCCCTGCCGCATCGCCGTCAAGGACGCAGGCGTCAAGCTGTCGGACATCGACGACGTGATCCTGGTGGGCGGCATGACCCGCATGCCCAAGGTGCAGGAGAAGGTCAAGGAGTTCTTCGGCAAGGAGCCCCGCAAGGACGTCAACCCCGATGAAGCCGTGGCCGTGGGCGCGGCCATCCAGGGCCAGGTGCTGGGCGGCGACCGCAAGGACGTGCTGCTGCTGGACGTGACCCCGCTGAGCCTGGGCATCGAGACCCTGGGCGGTGTCATGACCAAGATGATCAAGAAGAACACCACCATCCCGACCAAGTTTGCACAGGTGTTCTCGACCGCCGAAGACAACCAGCCGGCCGTGACCATCAAGGTCTACCAGGGCGAGCGCGAAATGGCCTCGGGCAACAAGAGCCTGGGCGAGTTCAACCTGGAAGGCATCGCCCCCTCGCCGCGCGGCCTGCCCCAGATCGAGGTGAGCTTCGACATCGACGCCAACGGCATCTTGCACGTGGGCGCCAAGGACAAGGCCACCGGCAAGGAAAACAAGATCACCATCAAGGCGAACTCGGGTCTGTCCGAGGACGAAATCCAGAAGATGGTCAAGGACGCCGAGCTGAACGCCGCCGAAGACGCCAAGAAGGTTGAGCTGGTGCAGGCCCGCAACCAGGCCGACGGCATGATCCACTCGGTCAAGAAGAGCCTGACCGAGCACGGCGACAAGCTGGACGCCGGCGAGAAGGACAAGATCGAGGCCGCCATCAAGGACGCCGAGGAAGCCCTCAAGAGCGACGACAAGGCCACCATCGAGGCCAAGACCGAAGCCCTGATGACGGCCAGCCAGAAGCTGGGCGAAAAGGTCTACGCCGAGCAGCAGGCCGCCGCCGGTGCTGGGGCTGCGCCCGGTGGCGCCGAAGCGCCCAAGGCCGACAGCAAGCCCGCCGACGACAACGTGGTCGACGCCGAGTTCAAGGAAGTCAAGAAGTGATCTCGGGGCGCGCCCGCTTGGGGCCGCCCTGATTTCTCGCCGCGTGAGAGGTGCAGATTGCGGTCTGTGGCTCGACGCGGCGGTTTCGTTTCAAGCATCTGAGATATTTCCATGGCAAAGCGCGACTACTACGACATCCTGGGTGTGCCCAAGAACGCCACCGAGGACGACATCAAGAAGGCCTACCGCAAGCTGGCCATGAAGTACCACCCTGACCGCAACCAGGGTGAAGGCGACGATGCCAAGAAGGCTGAAGAGAAGTTCAAGGAGGCCAAGGAGGCCTACGAGATGCTCTCGGACGCCCAGAAGCGCGCCGCCTACGACCAGTACGGCCACGCGGGCGTCGACCCCAATGCCGGCATGGGTCGCGGCCCGGGCGCCGAGGGCATGGGCGGCTTTGCCGAGGCCTTCGGTGACATCTTTGGCGACATCTTCAACGGCGGCGGCCGCCGCGGTGGTGGTGGCCAGCAGGTGTACCGCGGCGCGGATCTGAGCTACGCCATGGAGATCACGCTGGAAGAAGCCGCCCACGGCAAGGATGCGCAGATTCGCATCCCCAGCTGGGACACCTGCGACACCTGCAAGGGCTCGGGCGCCAAGCCCGGCACCAGCGCCAAGACCTGCACCACCTGCAATGGCTCGGGCACGGTGCACATGCGCCAGGGCTTCTTCAGCATCCAGCAGACCTGCCCGCATTGCCACGGCAGCGGCAAGATCATCCCCGAGCCCTGCACCAGCTGCAATGGCGCCGGCAAAATCAAGCGCCAGAAGACGCTGGAAGTCAAGATCCCCGCCGGCATCAACGAGGGCATGCGCATCCGCTCGGCGGGCAACGGCGAGCCCGGCACCAACGGCGGCCCGGCCGGCGACCTGTACATCGAGATCCGCATCAAGGAGCACGACATCTTTGAGCGCGACGGCGACGACCTGCACTGCACGGTGCCGGTGTCGTTCACCACGGTGGCGCTGGGCGGCTCGATCGAGGTGCCCACGCTGGCTGGCAAGGCCGAGATCGAACTGCCCGAAGGCACCCAGCACGGCAAGACCTTCCGGCTGCGCGGCAAGGGCATCAAGGGCCTGCGTTCAAGCTACCCCGGTGATCTGTACGCCCATGTATCGGTCGAAACACCGGTCAAGCTCACCGAGCACCAGCGCAAGCTGCTCAAGGAGCTGGACGAGTCGCTGAAAAAGGGCGGCGAGAAGCACTCGCCCAACGCCAAGAGCTGGACCGACCGGGTCAAGGACCTGTTCAAGTAAGCCGAGGCAGCCCCTAAAACAGGCTGCCCTGGATCGCCTCGCTGACCGCAACCGGTGCAACGGGCTCAGGGCGCCTGAACTGGCTCAGATCGAGCTCGACACGGTCGCGGTTCAGGCCCAGCCTGTCGCAGGCCTTGGCAAAGCGCTGGGCCAGCAACTGGGCCCAGACGCCCTCGCCCGTCATGCGTTCACCAAACTGCGATGAATTGTCGGCACCGTCGCGCATGTCGCGGATGCGGGCCATGATGCGTGCTGCACGGTCCGGGAAGTGCTGCTGCAACCACTGCTGAAACAGCGGGTTCACCTCCCAGGGCAGCCTGATGACGATGCTGAAGGCCGACTTGGCGCCGGCCTCGGCGGCGGCTTCAAGAATGCGCTCCAGCTCGGGTTCGTTCAGGAAGGGGATCACGGGCGACACGCTCACCCCCACCGGAATGCCCGCCTCAGCCAGCTTGCGAATGGTTTGCAGCCTGCGCAGGGGCGACGCGGCGCGAGGCTCCATCACACGCGCCAGCTGCGTATCCAGGGTGGTGATCGACACATAGGCCGCGGCCAGGCGGCGCTGGGCCATGGGGGCGATCAGGTCGATGTCGCGCTCGATGCCCGATGACTTGGTGATGATCGAGAAGGCATGCTGAAACTCGCTGAGCACCTCGATGACCGACCGGGTGATGCGCAACTGGCGCTCGGCAGGCTGGTAGGCGTCGGTGGCCGAGCCGATGTTCAGCGGCAGGGGCTGGTAGCGACGGGCCGACAGGGCCTCACGCAGGCGCTGTGCCGCATTCGTCTTGGCGACGATGCGGGTTTCAAAATCGAGCCCGGGTGAGAGGTTGAGGTAGCTGTGTGTGGGCCTGGCGTAGCAATAGATGCAGCCATGCTCGCATCCGCGGTACGGATTGATGGACAGGTCAAACGGGATGTCGGAGGAGTCGTTGGCCGCCAGGATGGACTTGACCTGCTCGTGGATGACCTGGGTGTCAGGCGACACCGGCGCCTCGGCCAGTTGCTCGTCCACGGTGCCCCAGCCGTCGTCGAACACTTGGCGGTCTTCGCGCTGAAACCGGTGCGCCAGTTGCCAGGCCGTGCCCCGGCCCTTGACCGGCGACGAAGGCAAGCCATGGATCAGCTGGGCCACGGCCGCAGGATCAACCGGCTTGGTGGGATAGATCGGGATGGAACGCATACTGTGAATATATACAGCTACCGTCTGATCGTCCAGCCCGAATCAACGTTCGAGCCACCCTTGGTGTTGTGCTGTGGGCTGGCCATCAGGCAGCCCGATGAGGCTCAGTACTCGCCGCCCCCGCTGTCCATACCCGGTGCCAGGTTGTCAAACTTGGTCAATGGCTTCAGGAAGGTCAGCTTGACCGTGCCCACGGGGCCGTTACGCTGCTTGCCGATGATGATTTCGGCGACGCCAGGCTCTTTGCTGTCCTTGTTGTAGTACTCGTCGCGGTAGATGAACATGATCACGTCGGCGTCCTGCTCGATGGCGCCGGATTCACGCAGGTCGCTCATCATCGGGCGCTTGTCGGTGCGTGTTTCAACCGAGCGGTTCAGCTGCGACAAGGCGATCACCGGGCATTGCAGCTCCTTGGCCAGGGCCTTCAGGCCTCGCGAGATCTCGCTGATCTCGGTGGCGCGGTTTTCGCCGTCGCTCTTGCCGGTGCCGCTCATCAGCTGCAGGTAGTCCACGACGATCAGGCCCAGCGTGCCGCCAAACTGGCGTGCCATGCGGCGTGAGCGGGCGCGCAATTCGGCCGGGTTCAGGGCCGGGGTCTCGTCGATGAAGAGCTGCGCCTTGCTCAGGCGCTCGGCGGCTTCGGTCAGGCGGCCCCACTCGTCGTCACGCAGGCGGCCGGTGCGCAGGCCGGATTGGTCGATGCGGCCCAATGAGCCGATCATCCGCAGGGCCAGCTGCGAGGCGCCCATTTCCATCGAGAACACCAGCACCGGCAATTCTTCTGTCACCGCCACGGCCTCGGCGATGTTCAGGGCAAAGGCGGTCTTGCCCATGGATGGGCGCGCAGCCAGGATGATCAGGTCACCCTTTTGCAGGCCCGCAGTCATGCGATCCATGTCGAAGAAGCCGGTGCGCACACCGGTGACGTCTTCGGCACCGTTTTCGGCCAGTTCGTTCACGCGGTCGATCAGCTGCATGGTCAGCTTGTCGATGCCGATGAAACCCTGCTTGTTGCGCGAGCCCTCTTCGCCGATCTTGAAGATATTGCCCTCGGCTTCGTCCAGAATCTGCGACACCGCCCTGCCCTGCGGGTTGAAGGCATTGGTGGCGATTTCGTCGCTGGCCGAGATCAGCTTGCGCAGGATGGCGCGTTCACGAACGATCTCGGCGTAGCGCCGCAGGTTGGCAGCGCTGGGCACCGACTGGGCCAGGGCGTTGAGGTAGGCCAGGCCGCCGCAGGCCTCGGCCTTGCCGCTGCTTTGCAGGTGCTCAAACACCGTGATCACGTCGGCGGGTTTGCTGCCGTTGATCAGCGCGGCAATGGCCGTGAAGATCTCGCGGTGCTCGTAGCGATAAAAGTCGCTCTCGGTCACCTGGTCGCCCGCGCGGTCCCAGGCCATGTTGTCGATCAACAGGCCACCCAGCACACTTTGCTCGGCCTCCACCGAGTGCGGCGGCACCCGCAGACGGGCGACCTCATCGTCACCCGAGGTGGCAGCAGTGTTGGATCGGGAGGCGGTGGTCATGTGGGGAACCCGGGGTAGACGGCGACACCACCAAAACAGCAGGCGGGTCGAAGATGATATGACGCCCCCCGGATTTCGCCTGTGGGCAAGCCTGTGGAAATCCGGGGGAATGCGTGGGGATCTGTGGGGATAACTGCGGCAGGCGCCGCCAGGCGGCCTGAGCGGCCCAGAAACGAAAAAGGCCAGCGCGAGGCTGGCCTTTGATGTCGGCGGTCAGGCAGGCCAGGCCCGCCCTTCAGCCTGGAAGCGCGATCAGTCGGCTTCTTGCACCACGTGCACGTTCACTTCCACGACCACGTCGGTGTGGGCCGACACGGACACGGGGAACTCGCCCAGGGCCTTCAGCGGGCCATTGGGCATGCGCACTTGCGCCTTGGCCACGTCGAAGCCCAGCTTCTTCAGGCCGTCGGCGATGTCGGCGTTGGTCACCGAACCGAACAGGCGACCATCCACACCGGCCTTCTGGGCGACGGTCACGGTCTTGCCGGCCAGCTTTTCGCCCAGGGCTTGTGCAGCGGCCAGCTTCTCGGCGGCAGCCCTTTCGAGTTCGGCGCGGCGAACTTCGAATTCCTTGATGGCCACTTCGGTGGCACGGCGGGCGCGCTTGCTGGGGATCAGGAAGTTACGGGCGTAGCCGTCCTTGACCTTGACCACATCACCCAGGTTACCCAGGTTGGCGACTTTTTCGAGCAGGATCACTTGCATGGTTTCTGCTCCTTCAGACGCGATGCTGGTCGCTGTACGGCACCAGAGCCAGGAAGCGGGCACGCTTGATGGCGGTGGTCAGCTGACGCTGGTAGAAAGCGCGCGTGCCGGTCAGGCGTGCGGGCGTGATCTTGCCGTTTTCACCGATGAAGTCACGCAGGGTGTCAACATCCTTGTAGTCGATTTCTTCGACATTGGCCACGGTGAAGCGGCAGAAGCGCTTGCGCTTGAACAGCAGCGACTGCTGGTTGCGCTTGGGCTTGCGATCCTTGGAAAACTTACCTTTACCTCTGGGCGGGGGCATGGTGAACCTCTTTCAATGGGGTGCCTGGTGCGGCAAAACGCTACACGGTCGGCGATGAATCTGATGACGATGCGGAAGTGGCAGCGCCAGGTGTCAGCTCGGTGATGTGAAACAGCAGTCCGCGTCCGTTTCGGGTGGTGGCCAGAAAGCCGGCAAACAAGCCGGAACTTCCAAGTGCCATCGCGCCCAAGGGCCGGGAGATCGCTCCGATGGCCAGCGCCTTGATCTCGAGTGAGACCTTGCGGGCCTGCCCGTCTTCCGAGAGTGTCGACTCGTGCTGCAGTTTGCAGTCCAGAGCCGGTACCCCGGCGGGCGTGTAGCGAACGGCACCTCGTTCAACCAGCTGGGCGCTCAGAACCATGCGGTTCATCGGTGCCTGGCCGGCTGCGAACGCAGCGGTTTCAATCAGGCGCTGGCCTCCTGGGCAGACTTGCGCGACTCTTCCTTCTCGACCGCCTTCATCATGACCGACGGGGTGGTCTCAGCCTTGGACTTCACCACCGTGAGGTGACGAAGCACGGCATCGTTGAAGCGGAAGCCGGTCTCGATTTCAGCCAAGGTTTCCTTGGTGCACTCGAGGTTCAGGCACACGTAGTGGGCCTTGGCGAGCTTCTGGATCTGGTAGGCCAGCTGGCGGCGGCCCCAATCCTCGACACGGTGCACCTTGCCATTGGCGGCGGTGACGATGCCCTTGTAGCGTTCCAGCATGGCTGGAACCTGTTCGCTCTGATCCGGGTGGATCAAGAGCACGATCTCATAATGACGCATGAACACTCCTTGTGGATTCCGGGAATCGGAAGCTGCCCGGAAGCGTCGTGCACCGGTGCAGCAAAGGGAAAGCCCGCGATTATAGCGCGGATGGAGGCCCGGAGCGAGTGGCGTGTTGCGAATCAAGATTGGGCAGCCGCAAATCCTCGGCCACGGCCCGTTGCGCCGGGGCGGGTGCAGGGGTCAGCAAGCTGACAACAATGAGCACCAGGCAGCCCACTGGCACGCCAAACACACCGGCAGCCACGGCATCGATGCCGAACCAGCGGTGGTCGGCCACACCTTCGGCCAGTCCCATCCAGGCGCGAGGCGCAGCCAGATTGTTGGCCATGTACCAGACACACAGGCCCGCGCCTGCCAGCATGCCCGCCACCGCACCCGGCCGGTTGGCCCGGCGCCAGAAGATGCCCAGCACCAATGCCGGAAAGAAGGTGGCGGCCGCCAATGAGAACGCTGCGGTCACAAAGGGCAGGATGTTGGCCAGGCGCAGCGAAGCCACCCAGGCCGCCAGCACCGCCGTCACCAGCACCATCATCTTGCTGAGCATCACCCGCTTGATGGGTGAGGCCCCTGGCCGGAAGATGCGGAAGAAGAAATCGTGCGACAGCGCATTGGAGATGGTCAGCAGCAGGCCATCCGCCGTGGACAGGGCCGCCGCCAGGCCACCGGCCGCCACCAGGTAGGTGACCACCAGGGGCATGCCGCCCAACTCGGGTGCAGCCAGCACGATCAGATCCGGGCCCAGCCTGAGCTCGGCAAATTGCAGGATGCCATCACCATTGATGTCCTGCACCGACACCAGGGTCGGATCCAGCTTGCTCCAACGTCGGATCCAATCGGGCAGACTGCTGAACGACGTGCCCACCAGATCGGTGAACACCTGGTACTTGACCATCACGGCCAGGGCTGGCGCGCTGATGTAGAGCAGCACAATGAACAGCAGTGACCAGCCCACCGAGCGCCGGGCTTCGGTGACCGACGGTGTGGTGTAGTAGCGGGTGAGCACATGCGGCATGGCCGCCGTGCCCAGCATCAGGCAGAACACCAGCGCCAGGAAGTTGTTGCGCGCCGGCGCGCTGCTTGAGCCCGCTGCGGCCGCCTGCCCGGCCTGCGGCGCCAGGCCCGCCAGTGGCTGCGCCTGGTTGTGCGCGGTCTCCAGGTCTTTCTGGTAGGCCGCGCGCGCATCGGCTTCGGTGCGAGGCAGGCGCTCCAGCCGACGCTCGGCCTGCTGGATGCGCGCCAGCGGGGCGTTGTCGGCACGCATGCGTTCAATTTCGCGGGTCAACAGCTCGCTGTCGCTGGCCATGGCCGCCGACACATCATTGAGCTTTCGCCGGGCGTTCTGCTCTTGCTCGGCCAGCAAGCGCCGGACTTCCAGTTCGGCGGGGTCCTTCAGCAATTGCGCCTCGCGCTCGCTGACCACATGGAGTTGCTGGCTGTAACTGAGCACCGGAAACCACGAGCCCGTCTGGTGCAGGCTCAGCCACATCACCGGCACGGTGTAGGCAATGATCAGCACGATGTACTGGGCCACCTGTGTCCAGGTGACCGCCCGCATGCCGCCCAGGAACGAGCACACCAGCACACCACCCAGGCCCACGAAGATGCCGATCTCGAAGCTGAAGCCCGTGAGGTGCGAGGTGACCAGGCCCACGCCGTACACCTGCACCACCACGTAGACAAAACTCACCAGCACGGTGGCCGCCACGCCGATCAGGCGAGGCGCCTGGCCGCCGTATCGCGCCCCGAGGAAATCGGGGATGGTGTATTTGCCAAAACGGCGCAGATAGGGCGCCAGCAGCACGGCCACCAGGCAATAACCACCTGTCCAGCCCAGCACATAGGCCAGGCCGTCAAAGCCCTGCAGGTACAACACGCCTGCCGTGCCGATGAACGACGCGGCCGACATCCAATCGGCAGCGGTGGCCATGCCGTTGTAGATGGCCGGCACCCGACGGCCTGCCACGTAGTACTCGGCTTCGTCGGTGGTGCGGCTCATCAACCCGATGGCGGCATAAACCAGCACCGTGCCGATGAGGAAGCTGCCGCCAATCCAGCCCCGAGGCCAGCCATTACGCTCCAGCAGCGCCAGCGTGGCAATGAACAGCACCACACCCAGCGTGAACACCGCATAACGACGGTGCAGACGCCGGGCGAAGCGCTGTGTGGCCTCTGGACTGCGGGGAAAGAGGCTGGACATCAGGTCATGGCGCGGGTTGGCAGCAGATCAGGGCTGGCGCATCAGCGCTTGGACAGCCGCGTCCAGGTGTCGACCACCGAGTCGGGGTTCAGCGAGATCGACACGATGCCCTCGGCCGCCAGCCAGTCGGCGAAGTCGGCGTGGTCGCTGGGGCCCTGGCCGCAGATGCCCACGTACTTGCCGGTGGCCCGGCAGGCTGCGATGGCACGGCTGATCAGGGCGCGCACGGCCGGATCGCGCTCGTCGAAGTCTTCGGCCAACTGCTCCAGGCCCGAGTCACGGTCCAGGCCCAGGGTGAGCTGGGTCAGGTCGTTCGAGCCGATGGACATGCCGTCAAAGTGCTGCAGGAACTGATCGGCCAGGATGGCGTTGCTGGGCACCTCGCACATCATGATCAGGCGCAGGCCGTTCTGGCCACGTGCCAGGCCACGATCGGCCAGCAACTGGCCCACGCGCTCGGCCTGGCGCACCGTGCGCACGAAGGGCACCATGATCTCGACGTTGGTCAGGCCCATGTCGTTGCGCACACGCTTGAGGGCTTCGCATTCCATGCCGAAGGCATCTGCAAAACCGCCGCTGATGTAGCGCGAGGCGCCGCGGAAACCCAGCATGGGGTTTTCTTCGTCGGGCTCGTAGCGCGAACCGCCGATGAGCTTCTTGTACTCGTTCGACTTGAAGTCGGACAGGCGCACGATGACGGGCTTGGGCCAGAAGGCGGCAGCGATGGTGGCCACGCCCTCAACCAGCTTGTCGACGTAGAAGGCACGCGGTGATGCGTGGCCGCGCGCCACCGATTCAACCGCCTTTTTCAGGTCAGGGTCGACGTTGGGGTAGTCGAGGATGGCCTTGGGGTGCACGCCGATGTTGTTGTTGATGATGAACTCGAGCCGCGCCAGCCCCACACCGCTGTTGGGGATCTGGGCAAAGTCGAAGGCCAGCGTGGGGTTGCCCACGTTCATCATGATCTTGACCGGGCAGTAAGGCATCTCGCCCCGGGTCACTTCGGTCACTTCGGTCTCAAGCAGGCCGTCGTAGATGAAGCCGGTGTCACCCTCGCTGCACACCACGGTGACCAGCGAGCCGTCGGCCAGCTTGTCGGTGGCGTCACCGCAGCCCACCACGGCCGGGATGCCCAGCTCACGGGCGATGATGGCGGCGTGGCAGGTGCGGCCACCCCGGTTGGTGACGATGGCGCTGGCGCGCTTCATCACCGGCTCCCAGTTGGGGTCGGTCATGTCGGTGACCAGCACGTCGCCGGGCTGAACGCGGTCCATCTCGCTGATGTGCGAGACCAGGCGCACCGGGCCGGTGCCGATCTTCTGGCCAATGGCGCGGCCCTCGGCCAGCACGGTGCTGTGGCCCTTGAGCTTGTAGCGGTGCTCGACCTGGTTGGCCGACTGGCTCTTCACGGTTTCAGGGCGGGCCTGGAGGATGTAGAGCTTGCCGTCCTCGCCGTCCTTGCCCCACTCGATGTCCATCGGGCGGGCGTAGTGCTTCTCGATGATCAGGGCGTAACCGGCCAGTTCGATCACGTCGGCATCGTTGAGCGAGTAACGGTTGCGCAGCTCAGAGGGCGTGTCGACGGTGTGCACCAGCTTGCCGGTGGCCAGACGCTCTTCGGCGGAGGCGAACTCCATGCGGATCAGCTTGGAGCCCAGCGTGCGGCGGATGATGGGCTGCTTGCCGGCGCGCAGGCCGGGCTTGTGCACATAAAACTCGTCGGGGTTGACGGCGCCTTGCACCACGGTCTCGCCCAGGCCGTAGCTGGAGGTGATGAACACCACGTCTTCAAAACCCGATTCGGTGTCGATGGTGAACATCACGCCGGCCGCGCCGACATCAGAGCGCACCATGCGCTGCACACCGGCCGACAGGGCCACGTCGGCATGGGCAAAGCCCTTGTGCACGCGGTAGCTGATGGCGCGGTCGTTGTAGAGCGAGGCGAACACCTCTTTCATCTTGTGCAGCACGTCTTCGATGCCGTGCACGTTCAGGAAGGTTTCCTGCTGGCCGGCAAAGGAGGCGTCGGGCAGGTCTTCGGCGGTGGCCGAAGAGCGCACGGCAAAACTGGCCGAGGGGTTGTCGGCCGTCAGTTGTGCAAAGGCGCTGCGCACCGCCGCTTCGAAGTCGGGCGGAAACGGGGCGTCGATCACCCAGCCGCGGATCTCGGCACCGGCCTTGGCCAGTGCATTGACGTCGTCGGTGTCCAGCGCGTCCAGGCGCGCGTTGATCTTGGCTGTCAGGCCGCCGAAGTTGAGGAACTCGCGGAAGGCATGGGCCGTGGTGGCAAAGCCGCCGGGCACCCGCACGCCGCTGGCGGCAAGTTGGCTGATCATTTCGCCGAGGCTGGCGTTTTTACCGCCGACGACCTCGACATCGGTCATTCTCAGTTGTTCAAATGGGATGACCAGGGCGGTCGCCAGATGGGTGGATGACATGGGAAAGCTCCGTGATGGTGGGAAATCGGTGCTGTCCGCACCCCAGCCATCGCCCCGTGGCGCAGCCGTCCAAGGGTTGCCACTCGTGCACTTGTCGATTCGAATTGTCGGCAGGAGAGGACCATGGAGGCGCTGAAGGCGTTCTGGCAGGCTGGGTAAGGTCGGTCGCGTGACGGCGATTCTACGAACGAACCGCCTATGATGAAGCATCCCCCTCCAGTCTGGTCTTCCTCATGCCCAATCGCAGCGTGTTCTTTGTCTCGGATGGCACCGGCATCACCGCCGAAACCTTCGGCAACTCGATCCTGGCGCAGTTCTCGTCCAAGCCTCGCCATGTCAGGCGGCCCTTCATCGACGCCGTCGAGAAGGCAGCCGTTGTGCTGCAGGAGATCAACCAGGTGGCCGATGCCGAAGGCCGCAAGCCCATCGTGTTCATCACCTTGGTCAATGACGATGTGCGGCAGATCCTGACCGGCCCCGAGTGCAAGGGCCTGGTGCTGGACATGTTCAAGGCCTTTGTCGAGCCGCTGGAAGTGGAGTTTGGCGTCAAGAGCAACCACCGCGTGGGTCGGTTCTCGGATGCAGCCAAGAGCAGCGAATACAACGAGCGCATCGAGGCCATCAATTTTTCGCTGGCCCACGATGACGGCCAGTCGGCTCGCAACCTGGCCAGCGCCGATGTCATCCTGCTGGGCGTGAGCCGCAGCGGCAAGACGCCCACCTCGCTGTACCTGGCCATGCAGCATGGCATCAAGGCCGCCAACTACCCCCTGATCCCCGAAGACTTCGAGCGGCACAAGCTCCCATCTACCTTGCAGCCCTACATCAGCAAGTGTTTCGGCTTGACCATCGACCCCGAGCGCCTGTCCCAGATCCGCAACGAGCGGCGGCCCGACAGCAAGTACGCCTCGATCGAAAACTGCCGCTACGAAGTGCGTGAAGCCGAATCGATGATGCGCCGCTCGGGGGTGTCGTGGCTGAGCTCGACGCACAAGTCCATCGAGGAAATTGCCACCACCATCTTGCGCGACATCCGGCCAGATCGGCTGATCTACTGAAGCTGCAATCAGGCATGGCTGCGCATCGCCGCATCGACCACCCTGGGCCGGTTCAGGGGCCGGCGTGCGCCGCCATGCCGGCCTCAGTCCAGCCGGTGCAGCAGGATCTGCCGGCCGGGCTGAGCTTGCGCGAAGGCCTGGCCGCTGTGCTGCAGGCGCAGGGGGGTCAGTCAGCGGTGGCCCGGCTCAGCGGGGGCGGCTTTGCCGCCTTGCGCTACGCCATGCCCGCCCTGTCCAGATCTGCCGAGCATGCCGTCTACTTCAGTGACCCACTGACCGCCCTGGGGCCAGTGAGCCTGCTGGAAGGCACCGTCACACTGGGCCAGCGTGAGGGCCAGACCTGGCTGCATTGCCACGCCCGTTGGCGCGACGCCCAGGGTGCCCTGCACTGCGGCCATCTGCTGCCCGATGAAGCCTGGCTGGCCGAAGGCATGCAGGCACAGCTGTGGCTGCTGCAAGGGGCCGGCTTCGAGGTGCAGCCTGATCTGGAGACCCGTTTCTCGCTGTTCAAGCCCGTTGCGCAAGCCGGCCCGGCTCGTCCGGATGCCAGGCCGGCCTGGGTGCTCAGGCTGGCACCCAATGTGGATGTGTGCGAGGCCATCGAGGCCTTCTGCCAGGGCCAGGGTATCGGCCATGCCGCAATCCGCGGCGGCGTGGGCAGCACGGTCGGTGCCTGCTTTGACGATGGCCGGGTGGTCGAGCCCTTTGTCACCGAAACCCTGATTTCGCGCGGCGCGGTTCAGCCCGATGCCCAGGGGCTGCCACGGGCCTTGATTGACGTGGCCATGGTTGACTACACCGGCGGGCAGGCTGCGGGCCGCCTGGCACGCGGCCAGAACCCCGTGCTGGTCACCTTTGAGCTGGTGATCGAGCCGCTTTGACGGCTCGCTGCACGGTCACAAAAAGCCGATGGCAATCCAGGGCACATAGGCCACGATGACCGTGCCGATCAGCAAGGCCAGCATGTAGCCCATGATGGGCCGGATGCCTTCGTCGGGATTGACCCGGCCGATGGCACAGGCCGCGTAGTAGCCCACCCCCAGCGGCGGCGCAAACAGGCCCAGGCCCATCGACAGGATCACGACCATGGCGTAGTGCACGTCGTGGATGCCCAGCTGCCGCGCGATCGGAAACAGCAGCGGCCCGAAGAGCACGATGGCCGGAATGCCTTCCAGCACCGAACCCAGCACGGTGAAGGCCAGGATGCTGACCGCCATGAACATCGGGGCACCCCCGGGCAGGCCAGCCATGACCTGCGCCAGTTGTCGCGAGAAACCCGACTGCGTCAGACCCCAGGCCATGGCGGTGGCGGTGCCAATGATCAGCAGGATGGCCCCCGACAGCGACGCGGTTTCAACCAGCATGGGGCCCAGGCGCCGCCACGGAAACTGCCGGTACACCAGCAGCCCCGCCAACACCGAGTAGGCGATGCCGATCGTGGAAACCTCGGTGGCGGTGGCCACCCCCTGCACCACGGCGGCCCGGATCACAAAGGGCAAGGCCAGGGCCGGCAAGGCCACCAGAAACAACCTGGCCACCTCGGCCTTGGGTGTGCGTTGCACATGGCTGAGGTCTTCGTCGCGGTTGCGGCGCCAAACCACCACACACAACATGGCGCCCAGCACCAGGGCCGGCAGCAAGCCACCGGTGAACAGCGCCGCGATGGAGATGCCCGTGACCGAGCCGATGGTGATCAGCACCAGGCTGGGCGGCACGGTTTCGGTTTGTGCACCGGTGGCGGCCAGCAAGGCCACCAGTTCACCAGGCTTGGCGCCACGCGCCTTCATCTCGGGGAACAGGGCCGGTGCGATGGCCGCCATGTCGGCCGCCTTCGAGCCCGAAATGCCCGACACCAGGTACATGGCCCCCACCAGCACATACGACAGACCACCCTTCACATGGCCCAGCAAGGCTGCCAGAAAGGCGATCATGGCCCGCGCCATGCCGGTCATCTCGATCAGCAGGCCCAGAAATACAAACAGGGGCACGGCCAGCAGGATCAGGTGCGACATGCCCTCGTCCATGCGACCCACCACGGCCATCATGGGCGTGGTCGTGGTCAAGGCCAGGTAGCCAAAAGTGGCCAGGCCAAACCCGAAGGCGATGGGAATGCCCGAGAACACGCAGCCGCCGGCCACGCCCACAAAAAAGATCAGCAGGTTGAGCTTGCCCAAAGGCGCCAGCGCCGGCTGGGCCAGCCAGAAGGCGGCCACCATCGCCGCCACGATGGCGCCAGCCTTGAGCCAGGTGGCCGGCGCAGCCTGCCGAAACAGACGCAGGGCCGCGAACGAGGCCATCAACACGATGCCCACCGGCAGGGCTGCCGCGCGCCACAGATTGGAGATCTCCAGCGCTGGCGTGGTGATGGCCTGCTCTTCGGCGGCGTATTCCCAGGCCGGATGCACCACCATGGCCAGGAAGGCCAGGCAAGCCCAGGTGGACACGGCTTCCAAGAGCGCGCGGCGCTCGGGCCCGGCCTTGCCCACCAGCGCGGTCATGCGCATGTGCTCACCACGGCGAAGGGCCACCACCGAACCCAGCATGGCCAGCCACAGGAACAGGATGGCGGCCAGTTCGTCCGACCACAGCAGCGGGTTGTGCAACACGTAGCGCGACACCACGCCCGAGAACAGCACGACGATGTCGGCCAGCACCAGCAAGGCGGCGGGCACCTCTACCAGCCAGCCCAGGCCGTGGTCGATGCGCGCCAGCCATCCGCTTGCAGGCAAGGCTGCGCCCGTGTCGCTACTCATGTGATTCCTCTGCTCAAACCCGGCGCGGGCACCTGGCCCGCGCCGCCACCGTCATCAGACCAGCTTGCCCGTGTACTTCTCGAGCACGGCCCAGGCTTCATCGCCAAACTTCTTGTGCCATTCGGCGTAGAAGCCCGCGGCACGCAGCTTGTTGCGGAAGAGCTCTGCGTCGGTGTTGTTGAACTGCATGCCCTTGCCCTTGAGATCAGACTGCAGGCCGTCGTTGAGCTTTTTCACATCGTCGCGCTGCTTCAGACCGGCGGCGTTGATGTTGCGGGTAACGATGTCCTTCAGGTCTTGCGGCAGGCGATCAAACGACTTCTTGTTGCCCAGGAACCAGAAGCCGTCCCACATGTGGTTGGTGATCGAGCAGAACTTCTGCACCTCGTTGAGCTTGGCCGTGGCGATGATGGCGAGCGGATTTTCCTGCGCATCGGCCACCTTGGTTTGCAGCGCCGAATACACCTCGGCGAAGTTGATGGTCAGCGGCGAGGCTTCGAAGGCCTTGAACATCGACACCCAGAACGGGCTGGGCGGGATGCGGATCTTCAGGCCCTTGAGGTCTTCGGGCTTGGTGATGGCATGGGTGCCGGTGGTGATCTGGCGATAGCCGTTGTCCCAGATCTTTTCAAATGCGAACAGGCTGGACGAGGCGGCAATCTGCTTGCGCACATGGGCGCCCAGGTCGCCGTCCATGGCGCCCCACACCTGGGTGTAATCCTTGAAGGCAAAGCCCACGCCGCTGATTTGCGCGGCCGGCACCAGGGTGCCCAGGATCAGTGGTGACAGCGTGAAGAAATCCAGCGCGCCCGAGCGCACCTGGGACAGCATGTCGGTGTCATTGCCCAGCTGGTTGTTGGGGTAGACCTGGAAGTCGATGCGGCCCTTGGATTCGGCATTGATGGCGGCCGCCATCTCGGCCGCGCGGGCGTTCATCGGGTGGGCAACGGGCAGGTTGTTGCCGTACTTGAAGGTGAACTCGGCCGCCGCCTGCGCGGGGCGGATGGACAGGGCCGGCAGCGCCAAGGCCCCGGCGGTGGTGATGATCTGGCGGCGGGAAAGCGTCATGGTTTGTCTCCGAACAATTGAACACGGGATGGCCCCCGCAAGCATGTGATTGTGGCCGCAGGCAAGGGGCTCACTCGTTGGCGATTACCTGCACCTGGCCCCGGTCAAACAGCAACTGTCGAACATCCTTCTTGGTGATCTTGCCGTAGCCACTCTTGGGCAGGCTGTCCCAGAAGAAGATCTCGCGGGGCCAGCGGTAACGAGCCAGCTTGCCATCCAGGAAGGCCAGCAGTTCGTCGGCGGCCACTGGCGGTTGGCCATCGCGGCGCACCACCACGGCCACCCCGATCTCGCCCCAATGGCGGTCGGGCACACCCAGCACCGCCACCTCGGCCACGCCGGGGTGGGCCAGCAGCACTTCTTCGCACTCCTTCGGGTAGACATTGGAGCCGCCCGAGATGTACATGTCGGATTCGCGCCCGGTGATGGTGAGCAGGCCTCGGGCATCCAGCTTGCCCAGGTCGCCGGTGTGAAACCAGCCACCGCGCAGCGCCTTGGCGGTGGCTTCGGGGTTGCCGTGGTAGCCCGCGAACACGGCGGCACCGCGCACGCAGATCTCGCCCACCTCACCCACAGGCAAGGGCTGCATCTGGGCGTCGAGGATGGCCACTTCCATGCCCGTGCGCGGGCGCCCGCATGAGCCGATGTGGGCATTGGGATCATCGTCATCGGCCGAGTGCATGTGCGCAGGCAGCACGGTGATGCACCCGGTCACCTCGCCCAGGCCAAAGTACTGCACCAGCACCTTGCCCAGCTTGCGCAAGGCCAGGCGCTGATCAGCCCGGTACATGGGTGCACCGGCATAAATCAACTGGCGCAGGCTGCTGTGGTCGTGTTGATCCACCGACGGGTGCTCCACCAGCATCTTGACGATGGTGGGCACGGTGAACAGGTTGCTGACGCGGTGGCGCTCAATCAGTTGCCAGACGATCTTCGGATCGAGCTTGTCGGTGGGCAGCAGCACCGTGCAGGCGCCGCGCGCCACGGTGGTGAGCATGTGCACGCCTGCCCCATGCGACAGCGGCGCCACCGCGATGGCGGCATCGGCCTCGCAGAGGCCGGGCACCAGATCGGCCAGGTGGTTGGTGACCACAAAGTTCATCTGGCCATGCGTGAGGATGCCCGCCTTGGGTTTGCCCGTGGTGCCCGATGTGTAGAAGAACCACAAGGGATCCCCATGCGCCACCGGCACGTCGTCCACCTGCGCACCCAGGTGTTGCGCCACCAGTTGCTCGTAGTGCGGTTCGGGTGAGTCGCCGTCGCCAATCCAGATCAGATGCGCCAGGGCCGGTGAGGCTGCCCGCGCGGCCTGGGCATGGGCTGCAAAGTCGCGCTCAGCCAGCATGGCCACCGCGCCGCTGGAAGCCGCCAGATAAGCCACCTCGCCTGGCGACAGCCTGAAATTGGTGGGCACCCACACGCAACCCATGCGAAAGGCCACCCAGGCGCTCTCAAACATCTGCACGTTGTTGCGCGACTGCAGCAGGATGCGGTCACCCGCCCGCACGCCCAGCGCGCGCAGGGCCGCCACCATGGCGCTCACCCGGGCATCGATCTGAGACCAGGTCCAGGTGCGGTCGCCGTGCACCAATGCGGGCCGGTCAGGGAACAGGCGCGCCGTGTGCGTGAGCAGGCGCGCCAGGTTGCACACCTGCGCGGGATGCACCATGTCGGCCTGGGCGCTCACGCGGCCTCCAGGATGCTCAGGTAGTTGGCCACCGCCGCGCCGCCCATGTTGAACACCGCGCCCAGGCCGGCTTGCGGCACCTGCATGTCACCGGCCTGCCCCGTCAGCTGCATCGCGGCCATCACGTGCTGCGACACCCCGGTGGCGCCGATGGGGTGCCCACGCGACTTCAAGCCGCCCGACGGGTTCACGGGCAGCCGACCGCTCTTGCGCGTCACGCCGTCCAGGATCACCCTGGCGCCCTGGCCGTGTGCGGCCAGACCCATGGCTTCGTACTCGAGCAATTCGGCCACGGTGAAGCAGTCATGCGTCTCGACGAAATGCAGGTCGGCCAGCGTGGCCGAGGCATCGGCCAGGCCGCGTGACCAGGCCAGGGCCGCGCCCTCAAAACGTGTGGGGTCGCGACGCGACAGCGGCAGCACATCGTTCACCTGGGTGCGCGAGCGCCAGCGCACCGGCGGCACCGAGGCACCAGGCAGGCGCTCACGGCTGATCACCAATGCGGCGGCGCCATCAGAGACCAGCGAACAATCCGAGCGCTTGAGCGGACCGGCCACGAACGGGTTCTTGTCGGACGGCTGGCGGCAGAAATCGAAGCCCAGGTCGCGCTTCATGTGCGCGTAGGGGTTATGCACCCCATTGGCGTGGTTCTTGGCGGCGATGGCGGCCAAGGCGTCACTCTGGTCGCCAAAGCGATCGAAATACTGCTGGGCAATGTGACCAAACACGCCTGCAAAACCGCCTGGGGTGTCGCCTTCTTCCCGCACATACGAGCAGCGCAGCAGCACCTCGCCGATCTGCGCATTGGGCAAGGTGTTCATCTTCTCCAGGCCCAACACCAACGCGCGTTGCACGCGGCCCGACGCCACCGCGTCCAGTGCCGCCCAGATGGCCGCAGAGCCCGTGGCGCAGGCGTTTTCCAGGCGAACCGAAGGCACATGGCGCAATGCGGGCATGGCCACGGCCGCCAGGGCGCCGCTGAAGTCCTGCCTCAGAAAACCACCATTGAAATGGCCCACGAAGACGCCATCGATGTCTGATGCGCCCAGCCCTGCCCGGTCCAGGGCCTGCTGCGCGGCATCACGAAACAGCTGCTCGGCATCCAGGGCATCGAGCTTGCCAAACGGGGTGTGACCCCAGCCAACGATGGTGGGCGTGATGGACATGGTGGGTGCTCTCGGTGTGCGCGGTCTACGATATGAACCTGGGCCGGCCCATCGCCTCTCATCTGAGGGCCTGGGCAGCAGGAAATCCTAAGACGCCGGCTGGCGCTGCAGCATCCGGGCTGGCCACATGGGCGTCAAAAACCCGTCCAATATGTGAACCTTGTGATCAGGGTAAATGCCTAATTCCATGACATCTTCGCCGCTCGAGACCGCCGGTGCCCAAACCCTGAGGCGGGGTCTGGCCGTGCTGCGGCTGCTCACCCGCACCGGGCCGGGTGGTTTGCGCATGGGCGACATCGTGCGGCAACTGGGGCTGAACAAGGCCACCACCATCCGCCTGACGCGCACGCTGGTCGACGAAGGCTTTGTTTTGCATGATGCGGGCAGCGGCCAGTACCGGCTGGGGCCCGAAGCCTTTGCCGTGGGTCTGGCGGCCGAGCCGCATTACGCCTTGCAACGCCTGGCGGCGCCGGCCCTGGATGCACTGGCGCTGGAGTCCGGCGACACGGTGTTCTTCACCGTGCGGCACGGCATCGAGAGCATCTGCCTGTCGCGGGTTGAAGGCCACTACCCGATCCGCAATCAGCTGATCAAGGCAGGAGACCGCTGGCCACTGGGCGTGGGCGCTGGCAGTTGCGCCATGCTTGCGGCCCTGGACGACCCGCAGGTCGATGAGATCCTGCAGCGCAACGCCGAGCCTCGCCTGCGCCAATACCCAGGCTGCACCGATGGGGCCATCCGCCAGATGATTCGCGAAACGCGTGAACGCGGTTACTGCCACAACCCTGGCCTGGTTTTGGAGAGCAGTTGGGCCATCGGTGTGCCCGTTTACGACGCGCAGAACCAGCCGGTGGCGTCCATCAGCCTGGCCGCCATTGAAAGCCGCCTGGGGCCCGCCCGCCGTGGTGCACTGGGCAACCGCCTGATGCAGGCCAGCCGCGAAATCAGCCGCCTGTTGCAGCCGCCCTCACCGGCTTGATCAGGCCAGGGGCGGGTAGTCACCCAGGCCATCGGGCCAGGGTGTGAGCACTTCAAAGCCGGAGTCGGTCACGGCCACCATGTGCTCCCACTGTGCCGACAGCGAGTGATCCTTGGTGACCACCGTCCAGCCATCGGGCATGTCCTTGATGGCGGCCTTGCCCGCGTTGATCATCGGCTCGATCGTGAACACCATGCCAGGCTTGAGCGTGGTGCCCTGCCCCGACCTGCCGTAGTGCAGCACGCTGGGCTCACCGTGGTACACCCGGCCAATGCCATGGCCGGTGTACTCGCGCACCACGCTGAAGCCCTGCGCATGCGCCACCGTCTGGATGGCATGGCCCACATCGCCCAGCGTGGCACCCGGGCGCACCGCCAGAATGCCCGCTCGCATGGCCTGATAGGTCGTGTCCACCAATCGTTTGGCCATGGGGCTGGGTGTGCCCACGTAGAACATGCGGCTGGTGTCGCCGTACCAGCCGTCCTTGATCACGGCCACATCGATGTTGATGATGTCGCCGTCTTTCAGCACCTTGCCGGCCGACGGGATGCCATGGCACACCACATGGTTGACCGATGCACAGATGGTGCGTGGGTAACCGTGGTACCCCACATTGGCCGGTGTGGCGCCTTGCACGCGCACGATGTGGTCATGACACAGGTCGTCCAGGTCAGCGGTGCTGACGCCCGCCTTCACATGGGGCTTGATCATCGCCAGCAAGTCGGCGGCCAGGCTTGCGGCCACGCGCAGTTGCGCCAGTTCGCCAGCATTCAGAAGTGGGATGGCCATCGTCAGGCCCTCCGCGCGCGGTCTGCACGCGGGCTGCCACCGGCCGCCGGCCGCATGCTGGCTGTGGACGCCAGGGGCATGGACTCAGCGCGGATCAGCAACTGGCAAATGTCGCTGTAACGCAGGTCGGCATGCAACTCGGCCAGCATGCCGATGCGCATCCAGTGCTCAGCCTGGGCATTGATGGAACGCCCCAGTGCGGCACTGCCCACCCGCAGGTTCTCATGCATGGCCTCTGACACCTTCACGATTCCCATCACCACCCCAATATACGAAACGTATACGAATCATATAACAGCCCTCTGCGTCTGCAAGGGCGCACACCGCCATCGCCACCAGGCCGGCCGCGCCGGCCCACAATCGGCCACCTGACCACTTCCTGCCCTGCCCGCCATGAGCTCCACCTCCAGCACTATCCCTGTTGCCATCGTCACCGGCGGGGCCCGCGGCATCGGCCTGGCCGTTGCGCACTGGTTCCTGCAGCATGGCTGGCGCGTGGCGCTGTGGGACATCGACGCGGTCACGCTGGCTGCCACCGAGCAGGCCTTGGCCAATCCCGGGCATGTGTTGGCCCAGGTGGTGGACGTCTCGCAACCCGACCAGGTGGCACAGGCCACTGCCCAGGTGGGCGCGCAATGGGGCCGCATTGATTCGCTGGTCAACAATGCCGGCATCGCCGTCTTCAAGCCCCTGGGCGAAACCCGCTTTGACGAGTGGCAGGCGGTGTTGGCCACCAACCTGAACGGCCCGTTCCTGTGCACCCAGGCCGTGGTGCCCTGGATGCTGCAGCGGGGCCAAGGCAGCATCGTCAACATCGCCTCGATATCGGGGCTGCGAGCCAGCACGCTGCGCGTGGCCTATGGCACCAGCAAGGCCGCCTTGATCCACCTGACCAAGCAGCAGGCCACCGAGCTGGGCACACAAGGCATCCGCGTGAATGCCATCGCCCCGGGCCCGGTCGACACCGAGATGGCCAAGGCCGTGCACAGCGCGGCCATCCGGGCCGATTACCACGATGTGATCCCGCTGGAGCGTTACGGCACACCCGAAGAAATCGCCAACGGCGTGGGCTTTTTGTGCAGTGATGCCGCCAGTTATGTCAATGGCCAGGTGCTGGCTGTAGACGGCGGTTTTGATGCGGCAGGCGTGGGGCTGCCCACGCTGCGCAAGGCCGCACGCGGCTGACAGCCTATTGGCCGCTGCCCAGTTGCCGGCGCAGCCCCTCAAACAGGCACACGGCAGCCGCCGCGGCCACATTGAGGGATTCTTCGCCGCCCGGCTGCGGGATGCGCAACACCTGGCTGCACAGCGCCCGCACCGCCGGCGACATGCCCTGCCCTTCGTGGCCCAGCACCCAGGCGCAAGGCTGCGGCCACTGGGCCGTGTGCAGCCATTGGTCGGTATCCAGCGCCGTGCCCACCAGGGGCATGGTCAAGGGCTTCAGGTCTTCGGGCTGCAAACCCTCGATCAGGCTCAGGCCAAAGTGCGCCCCCATGCCCGCACGCAGCACCTTGGGTGACCACAAGGCGGCCGTGCCCTGCAAGGCCAGCACCTGCTGCACACCGAATGCGGCCGCTGTGCGCAGGATGCTGCCCACATTGCCGGCATCCTGCACGCGGTCCAGCACCACGGTGGCCACCTGGTCCTGCGTGGTCGCCGCAGCGGGCAGATCCAGCACAAAGCCGATGCGCGCTGGAGACTCCAGCCCGCTGATGCTGTCAAACAGGGCCTCGGATACCTCGATCACACGCGCGGCCTGCAAGGCCAGTGCCCGCAGCGCCGGTTGGGCCCAGCTGACGGCCGTGACCACTGCCACGGCCGCTGGCCGCCCGCGCTGCACCAGGGCCGAACACAGGTGGTCACCCTCGAGCCAGACGCTGCCCAGCTTGCGATAGGCTGCCGGGTCACGCGAGAGCTTGCGCAGACGCACCAGCAGCGGGTTGTCACGCGAGGTGATGACTTCAGGCCTGATCAAGACCGGCCTCCTGCAGCACCGCCCGCACCGGGGCGTAACTGCGGCGGTGCGCAGGGCAGGCGCCGTGCTGCCGCAGCGCCGACAGATGATCGGCCGTTGGATAGCCCTTGTGCGTGGCAAAACCGTATTGGGGGTAATCGGCGTGCAGCGCCTGGCACAGGCGATCACGGTGCACCTTGGCCAGGATGGACGCCGCCGAGATGGCCGGCACCTTGCTGTCGCCCTTGACGATGGCCTCGCCGGCCACCTTCAGGATGGGCAGCCGGTTGCCATCCACCAGCACCTTGTGGGGTGGCAGGCGCAGGCCTTCCACGGCCCGGCGCATGGCCAGCATGGTGGCCTGCAGGATGTTGAGGCGGTCAATTTCATCAACGCTGGCCTCGGCAATGCAGCAGGCCAGGGCCTTGGCGCGGATCTCGTCGAACAGGCGTTCACGACGGCGCTCGGTCAGCACTTTGCTGTCGGCCAGGCCCGCAATGGGCTGCAAGTCGTCCAGGATGACGGCCGCTGCCACCACCGGGCCAGCCAGCGGGCCCCGGCCCGCTTCGTCCACGCCAGCCACCAAGCCTGGCGCATCCCAGCTCAGGCCCAGTTGCGTGGGCGCGGCAAGGGGTTTAGCCGATGACTTGCGCGATGGCATCGGTGGCTTTCTGGGCGGTGTTCTGCCGCAAGCTGTGGTGCATCTGGACAAAGCGCTGCTGGACGGCGGCCACGCGCGTCGGGTCATCCAGCCACGCCAGGCCTTCGCGGGCCAGGGCTTGCGGCGTGGCATCGTCCTGGATCAACTCGGGCACCACAAAGGCTTCACTCAGGATGTTGGGCAGGCCAAACCAAGGCTGGTAGGCCATGCGCCGCATGCGGCGCCAGTTGAGCCACGACACCCGGTAGGTGATGACCATGGGCCGCTTGAAGAGGGCGGCCTCCAGCGCGGCCGTGCCGCTGGCCACCAGCGTCACATCGCAGGCGGCCAGCGCCGCGTGGGATTGCCCGTCCAGCAGGGCCACCGGTGTGCCAGGTGCCCATCGGGCCAACATGGGCTCGACCAGGCTGCGCAGGCCCGGTGCCACGGGCAGGATGAAGCGCAGGCCTGGCCGCTGGGCGTGCATCAACTGGGCCGCGGCCAACAGGCGCGGGCCGATGTGCTGGATCTCGCTGCGGCGGCTGCCGGGCAGCAAGGCCACGACCTGGGTTTCGGCATCCAGCGCCAGCGCCTGCCGTGCGGCCTGCCGGGGGGGCTCGACCGGGATGGCATCGGCCAGCGGATGGCCCACGTAGGTGGCGGCCACCCCGTGCCGATGCAGCAGAGCGGGCTCGAACGGAAACAGGCACAGCACGTGGTCGGCGGCGGCATGCAGCTTCAGCACGCGCTCACCGCGCCAGGCCCAGATGGATGGGCAGACAAAATGAATGGTCTTGATGCCCGATTGCCGGACGCGCTTCTCCAGCCCGAAATTGAAATCCGGGGCATCGATGCCGATGAACACTGCGGGGCGTTCACGCTCAACGCGCTCGGCCATCTGGCGACGGATGCGCAGCAACTCGGGCAGGCGGCGCAGCGCGTCGACATAACCAAACACCGACAGCCGGTCCATGGGCCAGTGGCTGGCAAAGCCCTGGGCCATCATGCGGGCGCCGCCAATGCCCGAGGCCTGTCCATCGGGCCAACGCGCCTTGACGGCTTGCAAGAGCAGACCGCCCAGCAGGTCTCCGGATGCCTCGCCGGCGACCATCGCCAGCCGCAGCGCTTGCGGGCTCACCGGTGGCCTGTCAGCGGACAATGCCGCGGTCGGCCTGGGCCAGGAAATCCAGCATCAGGCTGATGTCGGCCTCGCTGCCTTCCAGTTGGCCACGCAGGGCTTCGATCTCGGCCACGCCGGCCGCCAGGGTGAGCCCCTTGCGGTACAGCAGACGGTGCATCTGCTTGACCTGCGCAATGCGCTCGGCCGAGAAACCGCGGCGGCGCAGGCCTTCAGCGTTGATGCCCGTGGCCGCCGCCGGGTTGCCGGCAGCCGTGACATAGGGCGGCAAATCCTGAGACAACCGGGTCTGGAAGCCCGTCATGGCATGGGCACCGACGCGCACAAACTGGTGCACCCCCGACAAGCCGCCCAGGAAGGCCCAATCGCCCACGTGCACATGGCCGCCCAGTTGCGTGGCATTGGCAATGATGGTGTGGCTGCCCAGGTGGCAATCGTGCGCAATGTGCACATAGGCCATGATCCAGTTGTCATCGCCCATCGACGTGAGGCCACCATCCTGCACCGTGCCGGTGTTGATGGTGACGAACTCACGGATGGTGTTGCCATGGCCGATCACCAGGCGCGTGGGCTCACCGGCGTATTTCTTGTCTTGCGGCGCTGCGCCAATGGAGGCGAACTGGAAGATGCGGTTGTCGCGGCCAATGCTGGTGTGACCCTCGATCACGCAGTGCGGGCCGATGGTGCTGCCTTCAGCGATGCGCACATGCGGGCCGATCACGGCAAACGGGCCCACGGTCACGTCGTCGGCCAACTCGGCCTTGGGGTCAACCAGCGCGCTGGGATGAATCAGACTCATGCCTTGCTCCTGCGTGCAGCGTGATCAGGACACCTTGCGCATCGTGCACATCAGCTCGGCTTCAACGGCCGTTTCATCACCCACGCTGGCGCGGGCCTTGTACTTGTAGATGCCGGCCTTGGCCCGCTCGATGCTGGCTTCGAGGATGAGTTGGTCACCGGGCTCGACCACACGCTTGAAACGCGCGCCATCGATGCCCAAAAAGTAGACCACGGTGTTCTCGTCGGGGGCCTCGCCCATCGATTCAAACGACAGCAGCGCGGCCGCTTGCGCCAGCGCTTCGAGCATCATCACGCCGGGCATCACGGGGCGGTTGGGAAAGTGGCCCATGAAGAACGGCTCGTTGATGGTGACGTTCTTGATCGCCTTGATGCGCTTGTCCTTCTCGAACTCGACCACGCGATCCACCAGCAGGAACGGGTAACGGTGCGGCAGCAGCTTGAGGATCTTGTGGATGTCGATCACGGGCGTCGTCATGGCTTGTTCTTTTCAAGGGCGCGAATGCGATCGCGCAAGGTGTGCAATTGCCGCAGGGTGGCGGCGTTCTTTTCCCAGGATGCATTGTCATCGAAGGGAAACAGGCCACTGTACTGGCCTGGCTTGAGGATGGAGCGTGTGACCACCGTGGCCGCGGTGATGTGCACATGGTCAACCAGCTCAAGATGCCCCAGGATGATGGCGCCACCACCCGCGGTGCAATGGCGGCCAATCTTGGCGCTGCCAGCGATGCCCACGCAGCCAGCCATCGCGCTGTGCGCGCCGATGCGCACGTTGTGGCCCACCTGGATCAGGTTGTCGAGCTTGACACCATCTTCGATGCGGGTGTCGTCCAAAGCGCCACGATCGACACAGGTGTTGGCGCCGATCTCGACATCGTTCCCAATCTGCACTGCACCCAGTTGCTCGATTTTTTCCCAGGCGCCCTGATTCGGCGCAAATCCGAAACCATCGGCGCCGATGACCACGCCAGCGTGCACGATGTTGCGCTCACCCAGCACACAGGCATCGCCAATCGTGACCCGCGGGGCCAGACGCGTGTAGGCCCCGATGCGGGCATCCGCACCCAGGTGAACATGGCTGCCCAGCACCGCCCCCTCGCCCACGAGCGCACCGCTGGCCACGTAGCAAAGCGGGCCGATGCTGGCGCTGGCATGTACCAGCGCACCGGGTTCGATCACCGCGCTGGCGTGCACGCCAGGCACCGGCGCACGGCGCGCGCGGGCGGCCCACCACTGCGTGAGGCGGGCAAAGTACAGGTAAGGATCTGGGGTGACGATGGCCGCACCGCGCGCCAGCGCCGCGTCGCGCAAGGCAGGTGCCACGATCACGCACGCAGCGTGGGTGACAGCCAACTGCGCGGCGTACTTCGGGTTGGACAGAAAGCTCAGACTGCCGGCGTCGGCCGATTCCAGAGGCGCCAGACGGGAAACAAGCGCCTGCCCGTCCCCATACAGTTCACCCCCCAGAGCGGCGACCACATCCGCCAGCCGCACCGAGGTGGGCATGATGGAACCCCGCTTACTTGCCGCCGGCCGTGGCGTTCAGCGCCTTGATCACCTTGTCGGTGATGTCGACGCGCGGGCCGGCCTGCACCACGTCCTGCAGGATCAGGTCGTATTTCTCGGTCTCGAAGATCTGCTTGATGACCTTGTTGGCACGCTCGACGATGGCGGCGGTTTCTTCGTTGCGACGCTGGTTCAGGTCTTCCTGGAACTCGCGGCGCTTGCGCTGCAGGTCACGATCCTGCTCAACCAGATCACGCTGGCGCCGGTTCTTTTCAGACTCGGGCAGCATCGGCGCGTCCTTCTCGAACTTGTCGGCCGCAGCCTTGAGCTTGGCGCCGGCGTCGTTCAGTTCGCGATCACGCTTGCTGAAATCGGCCTCCATGCGGGCCAGTGCGGCCTTGGCGGGCAGCGCATCACGCAGCACCCGTTCGCTGTTGACATAGCCGATCTTGAGTTCTTGCGCCTGGACCGCTCCCACCGACAGCACAACCGTCAGGCCAGCGATGACAAGGGACTTCAAAGACTTGGTGATCATCAGAACGCGGTCCCGATATTGAATTGGAAACGTTGAATTCTATCCGTTGGCTGCTTGCGGTACGGTGTGCCGTAGCTCATCTTGAGCGGGCCCATCGGCGAGATCCAGGACAGACCAAAACCAGCTGACGAGCGCAGGCTCGAAGCCGTGATGCGCTCGCCATCCCGCCAGACATTGCCCGCGTCGGCAAACAGGAAGATACGCAGGGATTTGTCATTGCCGGTGCCCGGCACTGGCAGGTACAACTCGGCATTGAGGTTGAACTTCTTGGCACCACCGATGTAGGCACCGGTCGGGTCGATCACACCCAGCGAGTTCTGCTCGAAGACGCGCACCGAACCCAGGCCACCACCATAGAAGTTCTTGAAGACGGGGTAAGGGCGACCACCCTGCCCCACGCCCCAACCCAGTTCAGAGTTGACGCCCAGGGTGATCTTCTGCCAGACCGGGAAGAACTGCTGGTATTGCAGGTTGCTGCGCAGGTATCGCACATCACCGCCTACGCTCCACTCGACATTGGCACGCTGGTAACGGCCGGCCGTGGGCGTGAGCGCGCTGTCGCGCTGGTCTCGCGCCCAACCCAGTGTCAGCGGCAGGGAAGTGGACACCGCACCATAGGCCAGGCGGTAATTGAAGTACTGGTTGGGAATGCCCGCAGAAGCACCAATGTTGGTCTGCTCAAGACCGACGCCGAAGAAGACCGTGTCGTTTTCCGAGAACGGCACACCAAAGCGGATCGATCCGCCCGGGTTGGTGATCTGGTACTGGTCGCCCAGGCTGTTGTACGGACGCGAGGTGCGGTAGTAGACATCCACCGCCCGCGAGATGCCATCGACGGTGAAGTACGGATCCACCGTGCTGAACACCAGGCTCTTGTTCAGGCGGCTGGTGTTCACTTCCAGCCCCAGGTAGTTGCCTGAGCCGAACACATTCTCCTGCCGCACCGAGGCCGACAGCGCCAGACGGTCAGCGCTGGAGAAGCTCATGCCCAGCATCAGGTTGCCGGTGGGCTTTTCGGTGACCGACACGGCCAGGTCCACCTGGTCGGCGGTGCCGGCCACTTCGTTGGTGTCGACGTTGACATCCTTGAAGTAGCCCAGACGATCCACGCGCTCACGAGAGAGCTTGATGCGCTCGCCGTCGTACCACGACGACTCGAGCTGGCGGAACTCGCGGCGCACCACTTCGTCGCGCGTGCGGGTGTTGCCGGCGATGTCGATGTGTCGCACATACACCCGGCGCTGCGGGTCGGCCGCCAGCACCACCACCACCTGCCCGGTGGCGCGATCGATCTCGGTGCGGGGCTCGACCTTGGCAAAGGCGTAGCCATAAGTGCCGAAGCGGTCGGTGAAGGCCTTGGTGGTGGCGGTGACCACCGACGCCTGGTAGGGCTCACCAGCGCGGATGCCGATCAGTTGCTTGAACTCGTCTTCCTTGCCCAGGTAATCTCCGGCCAGCTTCACCGAAGTGACGGTGTAGGGCTGGCCTTCTTTCACCGTGATGGTGATGCTGATGTCCTGCTTGTCGGGCGAGATGGTGACCTGGGCGGATTCGATGGTGAACTCGAGGTAGCCGCGGTTCAGGTAGTAGGAGCGGATGACATCCAGGTCGGCATTGAGCTTGGTGCGCGAATACCGGTCGTTCTTGGTGTACCAGGTGAGCCAGCCGCTGCTGGTCAGATCCATCAGGCCGGTGAGCGTGCTTTCGCTGAACACCTTGGAGCCGACAATGCGGATTTCCTTGATCTTGGCCGCATCACCTTCGGTCATCGTGAAACTCACGTTGACACGGTTGCGCTCGGTAGGGGTGATGGTGGTCACCACCTCGGCACCGTAGAGGCTGCGCGACAGGTACTGGCGCTTGATTTCCTGCTCGGCGCGATCCACCAGCGCCTTGTCAAACGGCAGGCCCTCACCGATGCCGGCGTCTTTCAAGGACTTGACCAGGGTGTCCTTGTCGAACTCCTTGAGGCCGACGAAATTGACGCTCTCGATCACCGGGCGTTCTTCAACGACGATCACGGCCACCCGGCCATCGATCTCGATGCGAACGTCCTTGAACAAACCGGTGGCGAACAGGGCACGCAGGGCCGCAGCGGCCTTTTCATCGCTGTAGGTGTCACCCACACGGAACGGCAGGGCCGCGAACACGGTGCCGGGGTCGGTGCGCTGGAGGCCCTCAACCCGGATGTCCTGCAGCGCGAAGGGCTCGACGGCCCGTGCGCTGGGCGCAGCCACAGTGGCCATCACGGCCACGATGGCGGCAACAGGGCGAAGAATATGGCGAGGGGAATGGGGAAGCATCAGAGCGTTCAGTGCAGGCCCAGCAAACGGGCAACATCGTTGAAGAGGGCCACGGACATCATCAGCAGCAAGACTGCGATGCCCCCGCGCTGCAAGCGCGCAAGCCACAGATCGGAGACCGGGCGGCCGGTCAGCCCCTCGAAAAGATAATACATCAGGTGCCCACCGTCGAGCATGGGCAGGGGCAGCAGGTTGAGCACGCCCAGGCTGACGCTGACCAGCGCCAAAAAGCCCAGGTAGTAGGCCAGGCCCTGCTGAGCCGATTGACCGGCCACGTCGGCGATGGTCAGCGGGCCGCTCAGGTTGCGCAAGGAGGCCTGCCCGACCAGCATGCGACCCATCATGCGCACGGTCAGCGCCGACAACTCCCAGGTCTTTCGGGTGCCATCCAGCACGCCCTGGATGGGCCCCTTGTGCACGGTGACCTTTTCAGGCGGCGTGCCCAACAGCACGTCAATGCGCCCCACCGTGCCCTCGCCCTCGCGCGCCACCCGGGGCGTGAGCTCGACCGACATCTCACTGCGATCCCGCAAGATGCGCAAGACCATGGGCCGAGCCTGTCCATCGCGTGCAGACTGGCGGATGCGGTCTTGCAGGCTGCGGGCATCGGTGACTTCGACGCCATCCAGCGACAGCACACGGTCACCACTGCGCAGGCCCGCCCTGGCCGCCGGGCCGCCCGGCTTGGGCTCGGCGCCCAGCACCGGCTCACTGAACGGTGCACCCAGGCCCACGCGCCGGGCCAGGGCAGCATCCATCTCGTGGGCACCCAGTTCATCCAGCGCCAGCCTGACCTCGCGCAAACCCGAGCCCGCTGCGTTGGACACCCGCAGGGTCAGGCTCTCACCACGCAACATGTGCTCGGTCAGTTGCCAGCGCAGATCGTTCAGGGCCGGCAAGTCGACCCAGTTGCCATCGGCATCCTGCCAGGCCCGAACCCAATCCCCCGAGCGCATGCCAGCACGTTCAGCCATGCTGCCGGGTGTGGGTGCACCCAGCACGGCCTTGACCTCGTCGATGCCGATCCAGTGGGAGGTGGCGAACAGCAGCACCGCCAGCACCAGGTTGGCCACCGGGCCAGCCGCCACGATGGCAGCCCGTTGCAGCAGGCTCTTGCGGTTGAAGGCCTGGCCCAGTTCGGCGGCCGCCACCGGCCCTTCACGCTCATCGAGCATGCGCACATAGCCGCCCAGTGGCAACGCCGACAACACAAACTCGGTGTGATCCGGTGAGCGCTGGTGGCGCCAGATCACGCGGCCAAAGCCGATCGAGAAACGCAGCACCTTCACGCCGCAGGCCACCGCCACGCGGTAGTGCCCCCACTCGTGCACAACGATGAGCACGGCCAGGGTCAGCAGAAAGGCCAACACGGTGGTGATCATCTTGCCAGGGCCTCGGTCAAGGCCTGTGCATGCCGCCTGGCGCGGTCGTCCAGCGCCAGCAGATCATCGAGTGATCGCGCGTCGGCCGCACTGGGCAGCACGGCGGCAATCGTCTCGGCGTTGATGCGGTGGATGTCTGTGAAGCGGGCTCGCCGATCCAGAAAAGCCTGCACCGCCACTTCATTGGCCGCATTGAGCACCGTGGTGCTGCCTTCGGGCGCCTGAAGGGCCTGGTAGGCCAGCGTCAGGCCCGGGAAGCGCACGGCATCGGCCTCTTCGAAAGTCAGGGCCTTCATGGCCAGAAAGTCCAGGGCGTCCGCGCCGGAGGCCACGCGCTCGGGCCAGGCCAGGCCCACGCTGATGGGCACCTTCATGTCGGGCGTGCCCAATTGCGCCATCACGCTGTTGTCGCGGCACACCACCATCGAATGGATGATGCTTTGGGGGTGCAAGACCACCTTGATGCGCTCGGGTGGCAAATCAAACAGCCAGCGCGCCTCGATGACCTCCAGCGCCTTGTTCATCATGGTCGCCGAATCGACCGAAATCTTGCGTCCCATCACCCAGTTGGGATGGGCGCAGGCCTGCTCAGGGGTCACATCCACCAGCGTGGCCGGATCACGGGTGCGAAACGGCCCACCCGAGGCGGTCAGGATGATGTGATCGATGCGACGCGCCCAGGTGCTGGGGTCTTCGGGCAGGCACTGGAAGATGGCCGAATGCTCGCTGTCAATGGGCAGCAGCGACGCCCCCCCCTCGCGTACCGCCTGCATGAACAGACGCCCGCCAACCACCAGGGCTTCCTTGTTGGCGAGCATCAGGCGCTTGCCCGCGCGCGCGGCGGCAATGCAGGCAGGCAGGCCGGCGGCACCCACGATGGCCGCCATGACGCTGTCCACCTCAGGGTGGGCGGCCACATCACACAGGGCCTGGGGGCCATGCAGCACCTCGGTGGCCAGGTTCAGGCCACGCAGCAGCCCTTGCAAGGCACCGGCCTGCTCGGCCGTGCCCACGACAGCAAAACGCGGTTGCCAGCGGCGGCACAGCGCCAGCAATTCGTCCATGCGATGGAAAGCCGTGAGCGCAAACACCTGGTAGCGCTCGGGGTGCAAGGCCATCACATCCAGTGTGCTGGAGCCCACAGAGCCCGTGGCCCCCAGGATGCACACTTGTTGAACCACCATCATCGGATATCCCAGAAATGCCTGCGCTACAGGCTGACCAGCGCCAAGGCGGCCGGCAACACCGGCAGCAGGGCATCCACGCGATCGAGCACGCCGCCGTGACCCGGCAGCAAGGCGCTGGAATCCTTGGCACCAGCCGCGCGCTTGACCAGCGATTCAAACAGATCACCCATGACGCTGAGCGCGGCCAAGAGTAAAGATGCCAGCAACAATCCGACGCCACCCAGGCGCTGCTGGATCAGCAGGAAGACGCTGGGCGAATCGAGGCTGTGGTGCGCATCCAGCCACAACCAGCCCACGGCCAGCAGCAGCACCCCGGCCACGCCGCCGTAGACACCTTCCCAGCTCTTGCCCGGGCTGATGCTGGGT
>Ga0228698_1000124_pt1 | contig 70329 bp, 72 predicted proteins | sample McNCre117_Aug_MG_FD_178015 | JGI IMG/M metagenome (GOLD analysis project Ga0228698, IMG submission 178015) | Freshwater microbial communities from McNutts Creek, Athens, Georgia, United States - 1-17_Aug_MG | ecosystem: Environmental > Aquatic > Freshwater > Creek | place: USA: Georgia...
CACATTGGGCACTCACTTTTTTCTATGAACTTGGAAGGAATGCAATGACAGAACGTAAAAAAGCCCTCGTTACGGGTGGCGCCACCGGAATCGGCCGCAGCGCCGTGCTGGCCTTGGCGCGTGCCGGCTATGACGTCGCCATCAACTATGCCACCAGTGCCGAGGCGGCGCGCCAGGTTGCGGCAGAGGCGCAGGCCCTGGGCGCCCAAACACTGTTGCTGCAGTGCGATGTCAGTGATGACGCCGCAGTGCGCGCCATGCTGCAACAAATCGCGACGGCGTGGGGCCGCCTTGACGGCCTGATCAACAACGCCGGAACCACCGCCACCTGGAAGCTGAAAGATCTGGAGAGTTTGGATATGGCGGCATGGGACCGGACCTTTGCGGTCAACGTTCGCGGTAATTTTCAGGTTACCCGTGCCGCAGTTCCGTTGCTCAAGCAGGGGTCGGAGCCAGCGATTGTGTTCACCGCCAGCATCGTTGGTCTGCGTCCCGGCCCCCAGCCCTTGCCCTACGCCGCGAGCAAGGCCGCGATTGTCAGCATGACCAAAATGCTGGCCTGGAATTTGGGCCCCGATATCCGCGTTAATGCGGTCGCCCCCGGCTGGATGGAAGGCGAGTGGATGGAGCGCATGCTCGGCGACAAATACGATGACCTGATGGGAAAGCGCGCCAAGCAAACACCGCTGCGCCGCTGTGTTACCGCCGACGACGTTGCCGAAACCATGCTGAACCTGCTGCAATCGAATCGGTTTGTCACGGGTGAGGTGGTGGTGATCGATGGCGGCTTTACCAGTTCGACCTGAGGAGCAGACCATGTTGGACGGCTTTGTACCTTTCCCCCCCGAATATGCACAGCGCTACCGCGCCAAAGGTTACTGGCGCGACCAGTCGCTGGCACAGGAGTTTTCCGCTGTGTTTAAAAAGTATGCCGATCGGACTGCGCTGATCGATGGTGCGCGCCATTACCGCTACGCCGACCTGGACCGCCTGAGCAGCAATCTTGCGCTCAACTTGTGGGCACTGGGTTTGCGGCCCCAAGACCGCGTTATTCCGACGCTGCCAAATGTAGCGGAGTTCGTGATTTTGTACTTCGCCTTGCAGAAGATTGGCTGCATTCCGATTGCCGCACTGGTGACCCATCGCTTTACCGAAATCAACCAGTTCACCGCGCTTTCGCAGGCCCGGTGCTGTGTTTATCCCGCGCAACTCGGCGACTTCCGTTTTGGCCCCATGGTGGACCGGGTGCAGGCGGCCCACGCATGTTTGCAATTGCGCCTCGTGCTGGGGCAAGCCGGTCCCGGTGAGCACGACCTGGCCGCGCTGATTGAGCAACCCGCGACGCTGCCATTGGAGACCCTGGATTCGGTTCCCATCGATCCAACCGATCCGTGCATATTCCAGCTCTCGGGCGGCACCACCGGCATTCCGAAACTGATTCCCCGCACCAATAACGACTACGCCTACAACTCCAAAGTTGCGGCGGAAGTGGCCGGTGTGCAAGCCGAATCGGTGTTGCTGCTGGTGTTGCCGATAGCGCACAACCTGCCCTTGGCATGCCCCGGCATTCAGGGTTTTCTATTCAATGGCGCCACCGTGGTCTTGCACGCCAACACACGGCCTGCCGAGATGTTTGGATTGATTCAGCGACACCGTGTGACGCATCTGAAAGTGGTGCCCGCCTTGTTGATCCGCCTGATTAACGACCCCGCCATTGGTGATTTCGATCTGGCGTCGGTCCAGCAAATTCAGAGCGGTGGCCAGCGCATGCAGCCCGAGGTGCGCATTCGCACCCGGGAGTTGTTTCGCAACGCTTTTGTACAGGAGAACTTTGGCATGAGTGAAGGCCTGCTGATGTTTGTTCGCAAAGGCGATGCCGAGGACGTGTTGCTGGAAACCTGCGGGCGGCCGGTGTGTCCGGACGATGAAGTCCGCCTGATTGATGACGAAGGCCATACCGTGGCGCCCGGCGCGGTGGGCGAGTTGGCCTGCCGTGGTCCTTACACGTTGCGTGGCTACTACGGTGTGCCCGAATACAACGCCCGCCAATTTACCCCGGATGGCTTTTACCGTTCGGGTGACCTGATGCGCCAGCACCCCTCGGGCAACTACATTGTGGAGGGGCGCAAAAAGGATTTGATCAACCGCGGCGGCGAAAAAATCAGCGCCGAGGAAGTCGAGAACCTGGTGTTGATGCACCCCGCTGTACAAAATGTTGCGTGTGTACCCATGCCCGATGCGGCGATGGGCGAGAAGATGTGCGCCTGCGTCGTGCTGCGGGTCGGCGCATCGCTCACCCTGGGCGAACTGGTTGCGTTCTTGCACACCCATGAAATCGCCAAATTCAAGCTGCCCGAGCGCCTCGAAATCGTCTCGGACTTTCCGGTCTCGACCTTTGGCAAAGTGTCCAAGAAGGCACTGGGCGAAATGGTCGCAGCCAAGTTGCAGGCCGGCCCGGCGGCCTGCGCTGCATAGAGCGCTGAGGCAAGCCTGCGCCCAAAGACCAGAAGCCAATAAACCGAAAAATTTGAGAAACCAAGAAAGCGACCCATGCGTATTATTGATTTGCATTGCTACCCAGGAACTGCAACCTGGATTGAAGCCCAAGGCCCTTATCCGGACGCGTTGGCGACCTACTGGAAGCGCGATTGGGTGGCCAAAACCGAGGATGCCGTGATGGCCGAATTTGCTGCCGCGGGGGTCGAGGCGTGTTTGGTTGCACTCGACCTGGAAACCACGGTTGCAACGCCGCCGTGCAGCAATGAATATGTGCACGGCATGTGGCAGCGCAACCCGAACCGTGTGCTGCAGTGCTGGGGTGCGGTAGAGCCAGCCAAAGGCGAGGTGGCGATTCGGCAGGCCATCAAGGCGGTGCGTGAGTTGGGCTTTATCGGCTTTCACTTTCATCCCATCATGCAGCACTTTGCCGTCAATGACCGGCGCCATTACGACCTCTTTGAAACCATCAGCGGCTTGGGTGCGGCGGTCATGATCGATGTCGGAACGACTGGCATGGGGGCCGGTATGCCGGGCGGCCATGGTGCCCGGATACGCCACGCCCACCCGTCGGCAATCGATGATTTGGCAGCCGACTTTCCCCAACTGAAAATCATCATGGCCCATCCGGGGTGGCCCTGGGTTGATGAAACCACGGCGGTTGCGTTGCACAAGGGCAATGTGTATTGGGAAATGTCGGGTTGGGCACCCAAATATTTTCCAGGCAACCTCAAAGTCGACATTCGGGGGCGACTGCAAGACAAAATAATGTTCGGTAGCGACTACCCCAGCTTGCCCTACGAGCGCATTTTGCGGGAGTGGAGCGAGCTCGGTTACACCGACGCGGTCATGGAAAAAATCATGCATGGCAATGCCGAGCGTGTGTTGGGTCTGTGAAGCAGACCAAGGCAGTACGCTGACATGCAAACCACCTATATCTGTGACGGCATTCGCACTCCGATCGGGCGCTACGGCGGCGCCCTGTCGGGCATCCGTACCGATGACCTCGGCGCGTTACCGCTGCAGGCCCTCATGGCACGCCACCCGGGATTGGACTGGGAGCGGCTGGAAGAAGTCTATTTTGGCTGTGTCAACCAGGCCGGCGAGGACAACCGCAATGTCGCCCGCATGAGCGCATTGCTGGCCGGTTTGCCGGTCACGGTGGCGGCGGCCACCGTGAACCGGCTGTGCGGATCGGGCTTGGAAGCGATTGCCAGCGCGTCCCGCGGTATTGCCTGCGGGCAGCTGGACCTGGCAATTGCCGGCGGTGTGGAAGGCATGAGCCGGGCGCCGTGGGTCATGCCCAAAGCCAGCAGCGCATTCTCACGTCAGGCTGAAATAGCCGACTCCACGATTGGCTGGCGCTTTGTCAATCCCCGCATGGCCGCTTTGCACGGCGTCGATGCGATGGGCGAAACGGCAGAAAACGTTGCCAGCGAACACCAGATTGCAAGGGCCGACCAAGATGCTTTTGCGTTGCGCAGCCAACAGCGGTTTGCACGTGCGCAGGCGCAGGGGTGGTTTGACGGTGAAATTACCCCGGTCCAGGTCGCGCTGACGCAGGCGGGTGCGCGCAAAGGGGAAAGCCGTGCGCTGCTGCACGATGAGCACCCCCGTCCGCAAACCACGCTCGAGAGTCTGGCGCAGCTGCCACCGGCATTTCGCATTGGTGGCAGTGTGACGGCCGGCAACGCATCCGGCGTCAACGATGGTGCCGCAGCGCTGTTGCTGGCCAGCGCGGCCGGTGCCAGCGCTGCGGGGGTGTTGCCACGCGCCCGCATTGTGGGCATGGCGACGGCCGGTGTTGCGCCGCGTGTCATGGGCCTCGGCCCGGTTCCCGCCGTGCACAAATTGTTGGCCCAGACCGGGCTGGAGATCGCTGACTTTGACGTCATCGAATTAAACGAAGCCTTCGCGGCGCAGGGCCTTGCCGTGCTGCGCGCCTTGGGGCTGCCGGACGACGCCGCGCATGTCAATCCACACGGTGGTGCGATTGCCCTGGGGCATCCCTTGGGCATGTCGGGCATCCGGCTGGCGCTGACGGCCATGCGCGCGTTAGAGCATGGCGGCGGTCGGCGCGCGCTGGTCACCATGTGCATCGGTGTCGGCCAGGGCATTGCCATGGCCATTGAGAAAGTCTGAGGTACCCATGTCAATACACGATCCCATTTTGTTCGAACAGCGCGGCGCCGTTGCGGTGCTCACATTGAACCGCCCCGATACCCGCAATGCATTGAGTGGCGAGGCCATGTTTGCGGCGTTCGAGGCTATTTTTTCCCGCATGAATGCCGATTTGCAGATTCGTGCCGCAGTGCTGACCGGGGCTGGCAGTGCCTTTTGTTCCGGTGGCAATGTGGCAGAAATGCGGGACCGGAACGGCATGTTTGCCGGCTCTCCTGGTCAAATTGCCGAGAATTATCGGCGCGGCATACAGCGCATACCGCGGGCCTTTCATGCACTGCAGGTGCCCATTATTGCGGCGATTAATGGCCCGGCCATTGGCGCCGGCAATGACCTGGCCTGCATGTGCGACATTCGCATCGCGTCCACGCGTGCGCTGTTTGCGGAAAGCTTTGTGAAGGTCGGCATTGTGCCGGGCGATGGCGGCTGCTGGTTGTTGCCACGCGTGGTGGGGGCGTCGATGGCCGCTGAGCTGGCCCTGACCGGCGACACGATTGATGCCGAAACGGCTTTGCGCATCGGTTTGGTCTCCCGCCTGGTTGCACCCGAGGACCTGCTTGAAAGTGCCTTGTCTCTGGCCCAGCGCATTGCCAACAATCCACCGCAGGTGCTGCGTTGGACCAAGCAATTGCTGCTTCAGGGGCGCACTGGCACCTTGGATGCATCGCTCGATCTGGCCGGTGTTTTTCAAGGCCAGGCGCACCACACGGCCGACCACGCCGAGGCGGTGGCGGCGTTTTTTGAGAAGCGCACCCCGGTGTTCGCTGGGTGAAGGGCATCTATGAACCCTATTCTTTTGGAAGAGCGGCCCGCACCGGGTGTGCTGGTTTTGCGGCTGAACCGGCCCGCGGTTCTGAACGCTTTGAACCTGGAACTGCGCCAGGCGCTGGCCCAGGCCTTTGTCCGGCTGGATGCCCAGGATGCGGTGCGTGTGGTGGTGTTGGCAGGAAGTGAGCGGGCCTTTTGTGCCGGTGCCGATTTGCATGAATATGTGGACGCGTCACCGTCCGACATTGTGGCCCGCCAGATGGACCGTTTATGGGGCGCCATCGGGGCGTGCCGCAAACCCGTTATTGCAGCCGTGCGCGGCCATGCCCTGGGTGGTGGCTGCGAGCTGGCCATGCATGCCGACATCATAATGGCCGGCGCGTCCGCCCGATTCGGCCAACCCGAAGTGCTGATTGGCCTGATGCCAGGGGGCGGTGCAACGCAGCGCCTGACGCGTGCCGTGGGTAAGTTCCGTGCCATGCACGTACTGCTGACGGGAGCGCCCTTTTCTGCAAGCGAGGCATTGGCGATGGGATTGGTGAGCGAGGTCGTGCCCGACGCCGATCTTGAGGCCCAGGCCCTGGCCCTGGCGGCGCAGCTTGCTGGCGGTCCGCAGCAGGCCCTGCGCTTTATCAAAGAGGCGGTCTTGCAGGGAATGCATTTGCCACTGGAGCAGGGCTTGCAGTTTGAACGCAAGTCATTTCAGTTGCTATTTGATACGGCAGACAAGACCGAGGGCATTCGCGCCCGTCTGGACAAGCGGCCGGCGCAGTTTGTTTAGCGGTCAATACAACAACAGGAGACAAAAATGAAAAGTGTTCGCAGTCCGTGGTGGATCGTATTGGGGTCGGTGCTGGGCTTGGTGGTCGGCAATGGGCCGGTAATGCAGTTCAGTTTCGGTGTTTTTCTGGTGCCGGTTGCACAAGCGCTGCAGGCCGAGCGCGGCACGATGTCGGCGGCACTGATGGTGGGCTTGCTCATGACCGGGCTGGCAACGCCCCTGATTGGGCGGCTGGTTGACCGGTTTGGCATTCGGGCCATCGCGCTGCCAGCGATTGTGCTCTTTGCGCTGGCCATGGCCGCCATCGGCTTGTTTGCCAATTCGACCTGGGCTTTCATTGCCCTGTATGGCTTGGCTGGCATCGTCGCTGCGGGGCAAACACCGCTGACGTATTGCAAGGCAGTTTCTTCGGCCTTCGATTCCAAGCGGGGTCTGGCGCTGGGAATTTCGATTGCCGGTGTGGGTATTGGAACCGCCCTGGTGCCGGTCTTCGCACAACGGCTATTGGCCGCGTTCGGCTGGCGTACAGCCTATGTCGGGCTCGGCCTCCTGACGTTGTTGGTAGCCCTCCCGGCCATGGCCTATTTGGTCGCGCGCCGCGATGCGGCTGCAGCCGGCGTGGGCGCTCCCGCCGCGCTCACCTTGCCCGGTTTGACCGGTCGCCAGGCGCTGCGCTGCATGTCGTTTTGGAAGTTGGCAATGGCGTTCTTTTTGGTCGCGCTGGCCGCCAGCGGAACGATTGCCCACATTGTTCCACTGATGGTCGACCGCGGGGTAGATGCCCGCAGCGCAACCGCGGCATTGAGTGCCGCCGGCATCGCACTGATTGGTGGACGCTTGCTGGCGGGCTACTTGCTGGACAAATTGTTCGCGCCCTATATTGCAGTGGTCTTCTTTGCCTTGCCTCTGGCGGGACTTGGCATGTTGCTTGGCAGCGCCGATACCGCCCTGGCAGTGCCTGCCGCAGTATTGGTGGGCTTGGGCCTGGGGGCCGAAGTGGACCTGATTGCCTTTCTCCAATCCCGTTATTTGGGCTTGCGGGCTTTTGGCGAAATTTATGGCTATCTGTTCGCCATTTTCATGTTGGGTTCGGCCACCGGCCCGCTGCTGATGGGAATGAGCCATCAGCACCTGCACGACTATGCCCCGGCCATGGGGGTGCTGGTGGCCGGCCTGCTATTGGCGTGCGGGCTGATGGCCCGGCTGGGCGAATACCAATACGGTGCGGCGCCCACCTTGCGTTACAAGAATATGCCGTCGAAAAACGCCGCCAGTTCCTCATAGGCATCCACTGGCAAGACATGCGCCACGTACTGATCGGGCCGCACCACCACCATGCAGCCGGTGTCCCGATTGATGCCGCGCATCGTGAAAATATCGCCTGCCCCTTTGTGGTCAACACAAAAGATTTTTTCGTGGTCTTGCAAACCCAGCTTGCCGGTTTTGGGCTTCAGCAGTGGGGGCATTTTCTCCAGTGCCAGTTGATCGAAGCTTTGCTGGAAGATGGCCCGTACATCGATCACGGCGTCGATGTCTTCGCCGGCGCGGGTGTGTTTGCGTACCGGCGATTGCGCATCGTGTTCCAGCCAATGGGCCAATTGGTGCAGGGGCGCTGCCGTATTGGCGCCGTCTTCTTTACCCGCAAACACATAGATGCGCCAGCGCGCGTCGGCTTCGGCAACGTGTCCGAGTTGCATCGGTTTTGCATCGGCTAAGCGCACCACAGGGGCCGAGTGAAAGCGTTTGCCAATGGTCTCGCCAGCCGCCAAAGCCTGATGCCCGGACGGACCGATGAGAGACGACGGGTCATACTGTACGGCAATACCACCCGTAAACGGCAGGTTCTGCTTGAACTGGCGAATGATGCGCGGCTCTTCCGTGCCGTCGCGCTCGGCTGCTGTGGTGGGTGCCGACATCGTGCGTGCCCACTGGTGATCGGTTTCCACCAGGCGTTTGGCTTCCGTCATTCGCTCTCGAGAGTAGCTGCGCAACAGGGTTGCATGCGCGCGGCCTTGCAAGACGTGAATTAACTTCCAGCCCAGGTTGAAAGCATCTTGCATCGACACATTCATGCCCTGTCCGGCCTTGGGCGAATGCGTGTGGCAGGCATCACCGGCGGTGAAGACACGCGGGTTGCGATCCTCGCCATCGGGGACATCATCGAAGCGGTCGGTGATGCTGTGTCCAATGTCATAAATTGACCACCACACCACTTCTTTCACATCAATCGAATAGGGCTGCAGAATGCGATTGGCGGCCGCAATCATGTCGTCTTGCGTGAGCTTGCGTTGTGCGGCTTTTTCGTCCGGTTTGAGCTTGTCGAGCTCGACATACATTCGAAAAATATAGCCGCCCTCACGCGGCAAAATCAGCACATTCCCTTCGCTGGCAGACGAGATCAGGCATTTTTGCCGCACATCCGGAAAATCGGTGTTGGCCAAAATATCCATCACACCCCAGGCTTGGTGCGCAGCGTCGCCATGCAACGTTCCACCAATGGCTTTCCGCACCTGGGAGTGGGCGCCGTCGCAGCCCACCACATAGTTTGCCTTGACTGTGCGGGTCGCACCCCAGTGGATGCCACTGGCATCTTTCAGCGTCACAGTTACCGGGTGGCTGGCGGCGTTCGGATCGATGGTGAGGCCCACCACTTCCCAGCTGTAATCGGGTTCGAGTCGTGACGGCGCGTTGCGCATCACCTCCAGAAAGAGTTCGTGAAGCCGGGCCTGATTGATCAGGATATGCGGCATTTCGGAACTGTCGTCGGCGACATCTTGGACCCGTCCGACCCGGTGGATATGGTCCGGATTGGTCGGGTCTGGCATCCAGAATGCGGTCTGGTTAACCCAGTAGGTTTCGCGTTTGACCTTGTCGGCAAAACCAAAGGCCTGGAACATTTCCATGGTCCGGGTGTTGATGCCATCGGCCTTGCCTTTGACGATATTGCTCGGCATGCGCTCCACAATCATGGTGTCAATGTCTGGAAACTGGGCCAGCTGTGCGGCCAGGCACAGTCCGGCCGGGCCAGTGCCCGAGATCAGCACATCCACTTTTTCTGGGAAAGGCTCGTTGGGCCCTCGATTGCGCCGGTTCGGTGCGGCCTGCTTGATGTCGGGATTGCCGCCTCTAAATCCATCTTTATAAAACTGCATTGCGTGTCTCCTGGCTGTGAAATGGCGGACCAGATGTATTGGTCCTCGGCAAATGGTAACTGTACTTATTATTTAAAGTCAAGACGATACGTATAATTACCAATGCCTTTAAAGGGAGTCTGGTATGGCAGTTTTCGAGATGGCGGGACACCTCATACGGCGGCTGCATCAGCAGTCCACGCAGATCTTTGCCCAGCGCACACAGGAAGCCGGATTTGACGTCACCGCGGTTCAATACGCAGCGCTGGAAGCGATTCATGCCAATCCGGCCATGGACCAGGCCTTTATTGCAGAATTAATTGGCTACGATCGCGCCACGATTGGCGGCGTCATTGAGCGCCTGGAAAAGAAATTGTGGGTGCGCCGCATCGTCAGCGTGCGTGATCGGCGGGCCCGTGAGCTGTTTCTGACCAGCGAAGGAAACCAGGCCAGATTGGCCTTGCAACCGATTGTGCTGGCTTTGCAAAACGACATTCTCAAGCCCTTGAGCGACGCCGAGCAAGCGCAATTTATTGCCTTGGCCCGTTCTGTTATCTGGCAATCAGGCCCCACTGAATCGACTTGAACCGTGGATTCGAAACTCCGTGGAAACCCTGATTGCCTGTAAATAGTTAGTGTACTTACAATAATTGTAAGTATGCATCCTATATGGCAATTGTGCGATGGGTGCCGAACCTGTGAGAGACCCCATGAAGAATTCGTTAACGGACGCACGCCACTCGAAAGCCGTGCTGTGGATACTGTGCCTGGCCACTATTGGTTTGGTATTCGATGGCTACGATTTGGTCGTCTATGGCGCGGTGGTGTCTGGATTCTTGCGCGATCCTTTGCAAATTGGTCCGGTGACGCCGGCAACCGCAGGGGCGCTGGGAAGCTACGCATTGTTCGGTGTTGCGGCGGGTGCCTTGCTGGCCGGGTCGGTCGGTGACCTGGTGGGACGACGCAAAGTTGTGCTCAGCGCCTATGCCTGGTTTTCCGTTGGCATGGCACTGACGGCAATCAGCAACGGGGGCATCCCGCTGGGCAGCACCTTGTCTGCCGTGTTGGCCATTGGGTTGCTGGAGCACATTGGTTGGCGTGGGCTGTTCTGGATTGGGGCGCTGCCCATCGTGACCCTGTTTCCATTGGCCTATTTCAAAATGCCGGAGTCGCTGGCCTGGCTGGTAGCACGCGGGCGCATCGCCGAGGCACAAGCGATTGCCAGCCGCATGGGCCTGGCATTGCCGACACCGCCGACCCAAACGCCAGAAAAAACCGCCTTGCAGGCCGGGCCTCAGCGCAGCGGTTTCGCCGGTTTGTTCAGCGCCTATTACGTGTTTCCAACCCTGGTTCTGGGGCTCATGAGTGCCACCGGCCTGTTGCTGGTGTATTCGCTCAACACCTGGTTGCCGGAGCTCATGCTGCGGGCCGGTTACAACACCAAAGGCTCACTGGCATTTCTTGCGGTACTGAATGGCGGTTCGTTATTCGGCGCCCTGGCGGCGTCACGCATTGCCGATCGCATCGGTCCCAAGCCGGTGGTCGCCGCCAGTTTTGCAACCGGTGCGTTGGCACTGGTGGTGTTGACGTTCAATTTTCCCTTGGCGGCCTTGCTCGCTGTGGTGGCCATTGTGGGCTTGGGTACCAGTGGCACACAGACTCTCATTTATGGTTTTGTCGCCAACTACTACCCGACCCAAGTGCGTGCAGCGGGTGTTGCCTGGTGTGCTGGATTTGGTCGCCTGGGGGGCATTGGTGGACCGATGTTGGGTAGCTTTTTGATCGCGTCGGGATTGCGGCTGGACGCGATCTTCTACATTCTTGCCGCTATCGCTGTGGTGGGCGTTGCCCTCACTACCCTGGTACCACTGGGCCGCAGTGGGGCGGTCGTGGTACCAGGCGGGGCAGAAAAATAGGCTGCGGCAGCCCCCATCCGTTGGCCTTATTTCAGAGCAGCTTCCATCAGAGCGGCCAGTGGCGTGGTGGGCCGGCCAATCAGGGCACTCAGTTGGCGCTGGTCATCGAATAAGGCATCTTGGGCAGCGCCGGCATCGGAGTCGGCCAGCACAAAGGCCAGGCCTGCCGGCAGTCCGGCAGCCACCAATGCGGCCTCAAAGTCGGCCTTGGGCAGATTCACATACGGGACGGTTTTTCCGCTTTGGCGGCTCAGTTCGGCCGCAAATGCGGTCAGCGTGTAGCTGCTGTCGCCGGCCAGTTCATACACTTTGCCGGCCTGGTCGGCACGCGTGAGCACGGCGGCGGCGGCGTCGGCGTAATCAGCGCGTGCGGCCGAGGCAATGCGCCCTTCGCCGGCGCTGCCAATGAACGCACCGTGCTGCAAAGCGGGCGCTACGCTGGCCAGGTAATTTTCGGTGTACCAGCCGTTGCGCAGCAGTGCATAGCCCAGACCCGATTGCGCCAGATAGGCTTCAGTGGCCAGGTGCTCTTCCGCCAGCGCCAGCGGCGTGCGGTCGGCATGCAGCAGGCTGGTGTAGGCAATAAAGCCAATGCCGGCGCGGCGCGCGGCGTCAATCGCATTTTTGTGTTGTGGTGTGCGTTGGCCCACTTCACTGGAGGAAATCAACAGCAGCTTTTTTGCGCCCGCAAAGGCGGCGTCGAGTGTGCCTGCCTGGCTGTAGTCGGCCTGGCGCACTTGCACGCCCAAAGCAGCCAGGTCGGCGGCTTTGGCCGGGTTGCGCACCGCCGCAATGATTTCCGCTGCGGGTACCTGCTTCAGCAGGGATTGGATAACGAGGCGGCCCAATTGGCCGGTGGCGCCGGTAACGACGATCATGGAGTGCTCCTTTAGTAGCAGGGTTAAAAAATCGAATGGCGCTATCTTCGCGTAAGTGCTAACATTTGGGAAGTACGTACCAAAAGGTTAGTTATGAAAAAAGCCGAAATAACGTTTGATCCACGCCAAGGCCTGTCTGAGCGCATCTTGCGGGGTGATGTATTTGCCGATGCCTGTCCGTCGCGCGAAATATTGCGGCACGTCACCAGCCGCTGGGGCGTCTTGGTTTTGGTGGCCTTGCTTGCGGGCACGCACCGCTTCAGTCAGTTGCGCCGGAAGATTGGCGGTGTCAGCGAAAAAATGCTGGCCCAGACCCTCGATTGGCTCGAAGGCGATGGCCTGGTATTGCGTGTCTCCCAACCGGTGGTGCCACCCCATGTGGAGTACACACTGACGCCATTGGGGGAAGAAGTGGCGCGCCGCATGGAAGACCTGACTGACTGGATCGAGGCCAATTTACCGCGCGTGCTGGAAGGGCGCGGGGCGGCTGTCGTCGCTACCGATTAAAGACAGGCAGTCCGGACCAATCGCCGCCAGGGTTTTGCAGCCCGTCAGGGCCATGGTCATTTCCAGTTCGTCGCGCAGCAGGCGCAACACATGGGCAACGCCCATTGCGCCGCGCGCGGCCAGGCCCCAGATGGCAGGCCGCCCAATCAGCACCGCACTGGCGCCGTGGGCCAGCGCAACCTGCACATCGCGCCCGGACCGAATGCCACTGTCGAACAACACCGGCACGCGCCCCTGGACACGCGCCGCAATGGCGTGCAATGCGTGCAGGCTGGCCGGCGTGTTGTGCAGCACGCGGCCACCGTGGTTGGACACCACCAGGCCATCACAGCCGGCGTCCAGAGACTGTGCGGCGTCGTCGGGATGCAAAATCCCTTTGATGAGCAAAGGCCGGTTGGTGTGTTGTCGCAGCCAGCGCACATCGTCCCAGGTCGGAGCGTGGGCCATCCAACCGTCGAAGACGGCGCTGTGACAGGCGTTCTTGGCAGGTTCGTGTGGGGCGCAGGGCGGGTGCGCGGGCATCTCCAGATTAACCGCCCGAACGTCGGGCGGCAGTACCAGTCCGGCCACTTTGACGGGGGCGTCTACGGTGAAGACGATGGCGCTGCAGCCGGCGTCCTCGGCGCGGCGCAGCAGGCGCAAGGTGGCCTCGCGCTGGCCCTGCCAATAGAGCTGAAACCAGGCGCCGCCGGCATTGTCAGTTTGTGCCGCTGCGGCAATCGCGGGCAAGGCCTGGCTGGCCAGGCTGCTGATTAGCATGGGTGCGCCATGGGCTGCCGCTGCCATGGCGCTGGCCATTTCTCCATCGGGATGAAACAGCCGCTGATAGGCAATCGGCGCCAAGAGCAGAGGATGGGCCAAGGCGTGGCCAAACAAGGTGCACCGCGTATGACCGCCGGCCACCGATCGCAGCGGCCGTGGCACCAGCGCACAGTGTCGCAGCGCGCCTGCGTTGTGTGTGGCTTCTCCGTCTTTTGTGGCATCGCCTTCCATCAAATAGCGCCAAATCGCCGGGTCCAGTTGGGCCTGCGCCAGCCGCGGGTAGTCGCGCAGGGTTGGCGCCGCTTCGGGCACCGCCGCGTGCGTGCGGCCGGGTGGTTTGCTGTTCATATCAGGTCTCTGCCCAGCGCCGCAGCAGGTTGTGATAGGTGCCGGTGAGCTGCACCACCGGGGCCGTTTCTCCCACGCTGTTGCGCAGTTGGAGCAGGGCCATGTCCATGTCGTAGAGCAGGCGGCGTTGGCCAGCGTCGCGCACCATGCTTTGTAAAAACAAAAAACACGCCAGCCGCGCACCCCGGGTAACGGGTGTCACCGCGTGCACCGACGATGCGGGGTAGAGCACCAGTGTGCCGGCTGGGCAGCGCACGCCGTGGTTGCCAAAAGTGTCCTGAATGGTCAGTACGCCGCCCTCGTATTCATCGGGCTCAGACAAAAACAAGGTGGCCGACAGGTCGCAGCGCAGGTAGCTGCCCGGGCTCGATAGGGCCTGCCGCATGGCCGAGTCGACGTGAAAACCATAGGCATTGGTGTCGCCCTCGTAGCGGTTGAACTCGGGGGGCAATATTCGCAGGGGCAGCGCTGCCGCCAGGAAGGTGGCAGAGCGGTTCAGTGCATCCAATACCAGTTGGCGCAAGCCTGGCAGCTGGGGTGCTGTAGCGCTGAGCTGCCGATTATTCTTGACCTGTGCCGCTTGGGCGCCTGCAGTCGCGGTGCCGCTGTGCCAATCTGCCTGTTGCAACAGCGCGCGGGCAGCGGCGATCTCGGCGCGGGAAAGCAGGCTTTCAATCGTGATGAGCATAGGGATGTCGCCTTAAAAATGGTATTCAGCTGTGGCGATCAGGGTGCGGCGCGGCCCGGGTACGGTGAAGGCGCCGTTGTCATATACCGCGTCGTAATACAGTGTGTCAAAGATGTTTTTCAGGTTGATCCGCAGCGTCCATTGGGCCAGTTCGTAGCGCGCCATCGCGTCCCAGCGGACATAGGCCGGCGCGGTGTTGGGGTAATAGCTGCCGTTGAGCGTGGGCACCGCCGCCGTGCCGCTGGGATTCACGGCCTGTCGCGCTCCTTTGGCCTCCAGCCCGCCACCCACCGTCCAGCGGCTGGTGAGCTGGTAATCGCCCCAGAGATTGACGGTGTAGGGCGGCGTGTTGCGGGCGGGTTTGCCGGCATAGTCAGGATTGGCGGAAGTCAAAACCCCGGTGGTCGCATTGACATTCTGCGCAACTTCGAGGATGCGTGCATCCATCAGCGCAATGCCGGCAAAGACTTGCCAGCGGTCCGAGATGCGCCCGGCGGCCTCCAGTTCGAGGCCATTGGTTTGGCGCTTTTTGGTCAGAATGGCCGCTGTGGATTCAAGGTCGGCACTGCGTTCCCAATATTTGGTTGCTTGGTATAGCGCGGCGCGCAGCGCCAGGTCGCCGTCGAACAGCAGCCATTTCGCGCCAATTTCAGCGACCTCGCTGGTTTCCGGCGGCAGCGGGGTGACGGTGAGCTGATAGAGATCGGCCGTAGGGCTGAATGAATTGCTCCAGGCCGCGTAATAGTGGGTTTCTTCGTCGGGCTGATAAGACAGCGCGGTGCGGTAACTGTTCTCTCCGTATTGCAGCGTGGGCGAGGTGGTGCTGCTGTAGTGGGCCGTCATCAGATCCCGGCGCACCCCGGCGGTGGCTTTCCAGTGGGGTATCAATTCGACACTGTCTTGCGCGTAAACCGCGTAGGAGTCGCTGTTGAAGGTGGCTGCGGTGCTGCTAAGCGACTCCTGGTAAGGGCGGTAGTCCGGCGCGCTCGCGGTACCGTAGTTTTGCAAGGCATTGCGTGCGCTGTTCTCTCTCAAATACTCCACGCCACTGACCACCTCATGCTGCATATTGAATGCCGTAAAGTGGCTGCTGTAGTCCGACTGCACGGTGGTGGTTTGGTAGTGCGCGCTGCGTGTCTGGTTGCCGCCGACGCTCGCCAATGCATCGGGCGTCGCCGTCAGGCTGGGTGTTTTTGCCCAATAGCTGCGGTCATAGCGGGCCCCTCGCACTTGGGTTCGCAGCGCGCTGTTGGCGTCAATCCGGTGATCGTTGATGAGCGTGGTGATTTCCGTCGTGCTCTGGTCGAACGTGTTGTCGTTGCCAAAAAAGTAGCTGGCCGGCAAGGCGGTTCCGGGAGCCCGCGTGGCAGGGTCAAATGCGACCCCGTAATCGGGGTTGTCTTTGGTTTCCAGCCGGTAGTAGTTGATCCAGATTGGATCATCGGAGTGCTGATTCAGGGCCAGGCTCGCAGCCAGCCCCTTGCGGTGAATCTCCGGTTCCGTGCCGGTGCTGGGGTTGCTGCGCCAGCTGCCCTCGTCACGCTGCATCGCATTCACACGCAGCGCCGCCGATTCACTCAGGGTTTTGTTGACATCGGCGGTGGCTTCCACATAGTGGTCGGTGCCGACACTGGCGCTGACCTGGGTTTGCTCATAGTGCAGTGGTGTTTTGCTGACCTGGTTGATCACCCCCCCGGCCTGCCCCCGCCCGAACAACATGGCACCGGCCCCCCGCAATACGTCAACCTGCTCCAGATTGAAAGTTTCCCGGTTGTATTGGGCGGTGTCCCGGATACCGTCCAGGTACATATCACCAAAGGTGTAAAAACCCCGCAGATTCATATTGTCGCCAGACCGGCCACCTTCGGCGGCGTTAAACGACAAGCCCGCGACGTTGCGCAGTGCCTCTTTGAGTGCGCCCACTTGCTGCTCGTTCATCAGTGCCTGGGTGACAGTGGTAATGGCCTGTGGCACCGCGTGGGGGTCTTCCAATACTTTGCCTACGCGGGTACTGGTGGCGCGCAAACCATCGGGTTTGTCGGCATCGGCGCGCACTTGTACGGTGGGTAAATCCTGGATCGCATCGGTGCTGATGGGGGCGTTTTGGGCCCAGGCGGCGCTGGCCAGCATCAAGGCGCTCAATGGCAGTGGGGCGGAGTATCGGTTCGTCATCGCGGTGGCGTCGTGGAGGGTGGAAGGGGGGAACTAGGGTTGCTCGGGTAGCGAGATAAAGGTGATTCGGTCAATGCCGTCGTGCGAGGCGTCGGCCATGACCTGGGCTACTTTTTCATACGCTGTGCTGCGATCCGCCTGGAGACGCACAGACGGTCGGGGGCGGTCTTGCGCGGCCGCCTTTAAGCGCTGTTGCAAGGTACTGCGATCAATAGACCTTGCGTCCCAGTACAGCGCGCCGGCACTGTCTATGGCGATGTTGATGGGGTGCGCGGTAGGCACTTCGGAATGCGAAGTCGCCTGTGGCAAGCCGACCTTCACGGCTTGCGTCAACATCGGTGCCGTGACCAGAAATATCACCAGCAGCACCATCATCACATCAATCAGTGGAACCATATTGATTTCCGCCAGCGCGGGCGGTTCACCCGCCACGGGGTCAATGTCAAAGCCCATGGGGTGCCCCCTGGAAGATACCCCGCACCAAACAGAAATTCACCTCATCGGCAAATGCCGTTAGCTGCACCAATGTTTTGCGACCGATGCGGCCAAAAGCGTTGTAGGCCATGGCTGCAGGAATTGCCACGGCGAGTCCGATGCCCGTCATGATCAATGCTTCGCCTACCGGGCCGGCCACTTTGTCCAGCGTGCTCTGGCCGGATGCACCGATCGCGATCAAGGCGTGGTAAATGCCCCAGACCGTTCCCAGTAAGCCGACAAATGGGGCGCTGGAGGCAACCGTGGCCAACCACGTTTGGCCCGCTTCGAGTTCATCGCGAGCGGCCGCAATGGCACGCCGCAACGCCAATGTCAGCTGCTCCTGTATGGCGACAGGCAAGGTCGTGGGCTGCCCTTGCTGGGGGGCTGGTGCCTGTGCGGTCGATTCCGATTGGCATTGCGACAGCGCGCGCAGCGCCTGTGCAACCAATTGCGAAAATGGATCGTGTGCCCTGCGGCTTTCCAGTGCCAACGCAATAGGCGATAGTTCGCGGGCGCTGCGGAACAGGCGCAGAAAGTGGCGCGTCTGGCGTTGACGGCGTAGGTGTTGCAGCATGCGCTGCACGATCAGGTACCAGCTTACCAGCGACCCACACAGCAGGGCGCACAGCACGGTGCGTGCGACGCCATCGGTATTTTCTAAAAAGTGGGCAAAGCCCCATGTGTCTTGCATGTGCATTCAACCTTTCAAACTAAAAACAATAGGAACCCTGACCCAGGCGCCGACGGCTTCTGTACCGCGTTGGGCAGGAATAAACTTCCAGCGCTTTACCGCGGCAATGGCTGCCTGGTCGAGTCGTTCGACGCCAGCGCTTTCTTGCACCTTTACCGTGCTGGCAAGGCCGCTGGCTTCGACGAAGACTTGCAGAACCACCTTGCCCTCTTCCCCGGCACGGCGGGACAGCGGGGGGTACACGGGGGCCGGATTTTGTAAATAGGCCGCATCAAATCGGGGCGCCGTGGGGGCTGCGATTGGCGCCGCTTGTGCTCCTTGTGCCGCAGGTGCGTCAGGTTCTGCAGCCGTGCTCTCGGCTGCTGGCGTTGCCGGGGTGGCCGCCGTTGGCGATGCGGTCGCCGGTGGCAAAAAGGGCGTCGATGGTGGCGCGGTTTGCGCCACCGCCACTGCCACCGCTACGGGGCGGGCTGGTCTTGTCGCTGCCGTTGTTTTCTCAGGCAGGCGGGCTGCCGGGCTGAGTTCAATCTGTACCGTGGTGCCCTCTGCCAGGCGCACTGGTGGTGTGCGCAATGTGGGCCCTGTGACCAGCCACATTAACGCAGCATGGAGCAACACAATCGCCGTTACAACGCGGATGTTCGGCATCGTGCAGCCTCAGCGCGCCAGCAGGCTGACCGTTCCGTTGTCCGGATGGAACTCGTCTCCGACGGAATAACTGCCGGCGGACAGGGGCTGAACAGTGACCGTGGCGGCGCTGTCCGGCATGACCATTTTTTCCAAATGCAGGGCCAGACTCTCAAACTCAACCGGCGTTTTTCCTGCGTTGCGCAAGGTCAGCCGGAGTTTGACGCCCGCCGGCACCTGCAGTTGTGCGGGTTGCAGCAGGCCCTCCTGGGCGACGATTTCAAAGTGCATGCTTTCGGCCGCACACGGCGGGGCCAGGCAGAGCAAGGCGCTTGCCAGGGTCAGTGCCAGCAGCGCGGGCAAGGGGAGGAATTGCATAGCGTGTCTCTTTCAGTATCAGTAAGTAATGCCTAAATAATAAATGTAAATAGGAATCATTCTCATTCTAAATGAGAATGATTCCTATTTGTTGCAAGATGGGCGACCCACTTGCGGTATTCTTCGTTTTCTGCCGCCGGTCGCATGCCCTGGCGGTTTTCTTTTAATCCTTCGTTGGTGCTTGCATATGAACCCATCCAGCAGCGTCGGCCAGCCCAGTGGAGGGCGTGGTTCGCATGGTAAGAAAGTGACAGCCAAAGACGTTGCCGAGCGGGCGGGGGTTTCCAAGTGGACGGTTTCACGCGCCTTCACAGACGGCGCTTCGATCGCGCCGGAAGTCAAAAAGGCGGTGCGTGAAATTGCGCTGGACATGGGTTACACGCCCAATTTGCTGGCCCGCAGTTTGTCCACCCGCAGCACCCAGTTGATTGCCCTGGTGGTGGATGAGTTGGGCAACCCGAACCAGTTGCGCACCCTGAATGAGGCAACGCATCAGTTGCAGGCCAAAGGCTACAGCACACTGCTTTTGAACATCAGCCCGGAATACAGTCCGGCAGCGGCGCTGCGACTGGCCGATCAGTTCCAGGTCGACGGCATCATTTTTCTGGGAACCACGCTCAAACACGAATTGATAGAGTTTGCGCAGCAGGTAAAACACATACCGCTGGTGGTCATATTGCGCAACAGTGGCGAGGCAAATATTCCCTATGTCAGTACCGACGGCTATGCGGCCGGCGCCGAAATAGCGGCACTCTTTATTGCCCAGGGTTACCAGCGCATAGGCTACATGGCGGGCCCCATGTCAGAGCGCACCGAGTTGCGACGGCTGGAAGGGTTTCGTGACCGCTTGAAGACCCAGGGCATTGTGCTGGGCAGCGTCATGGAGGCGGGGCACTATCGCCGTGAAGACGGCATGCAAGCTTTGCTGCGGTATCTGGAGGCAACGCCCAGGGCCGATCGCCTGGAGGCGATTTTTTGTGAAAACGACATTCTTGCGATTGGGGCAATAGATGCCCTGGTGCTCAGCAATGCGCAAAATAAGATTGCCATTGTCGGCTTTGATGACATTGAGTTGGCATGCGCTCCCAGCTACCAGTTAACCACTTTTCGGCAGCCGATTTCCTATCTGGTTGCCGAGGCCATCCGCCGCATTGTCGCGCCGGCAGAGGCGGCAGGGACGTCCGTCATGGCGCCCGGCACTTTGGTCATACGTGCATCACATCGGCGTCTGGCCTAACGCCACATCGCCGCCGGGCGTTCAATCGCAGCGCCACTGGGTAAAGGCACTTTCCGGGCTGTAGGATGTCACGGCAACCCAAAAACCGCCAACCGGCCCCTGTTTTACCAGCACGCCATAGTCGTCCAGTCCTTTCGCAGCGGCGTCACGGGCGGCAGTTGCCCAAATGGCGTCAAGGGTGCGCACATAACTCGGATTCTCCTGGTCGAGGCGTTGGCTGGCTTCGGGTGCCAGGCGGACGATGTGCACGTGCAGTTGGTTCTGGCTGCGGCGCAACCGGGGATTCACCACCAAGGCCAGAGTCTCGGGCGCGATACGGCGAACGCCCGCGTCCCAGGCAAACTGCCAGATGCCCTCGGGTCGCTTGGGATCCTCAACACCCGTTACCGGATAAATGGGCAGCGCCAAGCCATGCACAAAAGACCCCGGGCAGCCACACATCTTGATGTCACGTATCACCGTGTAGTGGTCTGAGAGAGCCCAGACTTCCGTGTTTTTCTGGCACTCTTGCGGCGCGCCACACTGCGCATCATTGCGCGGAACACGGCATGCGCTGCAGTAGTTCGCAGATGCCGTGTTGACGCAGTGGGTCACGATGTCCAGCAGGATATTGCTGCGGTCTAGCGCATAGACAGGTACCTCAAGCAGACTGCCGCAGACAAAGAACCCCAGCAGCGCCAGCCGCTTTAACCGTGATGCCATGAAAGTAAACATGTCTGTGCGGATCCTTAAAGGTTGGATTATCCGGTGCTGCGCAATGGGTCTGCAGCGCACCCTCAGCCGTATTCAGTCTTGCATCTTGTGCAGATAGGGCGCCAGTCGTGAAGGCTCCGGGATGACCGCAGCGGTCTTCAGGTGGCTGATGCTGCGCCGGGCTTCGGCCTGCAGATGGGCCGACAACGCAGCGCAGGCGGCGTCGGTCGAGCCGGCCATTAACAAGTCAATCACGATGCGGTGCTCTGAGGGCAATTGCGGATCGGTTGGAATTCCCAGTGCACGCAAATACCGCTCGGCTTGCATCAGCGGCAGTTGAATCCGGCGCAGCGTTTCGCTCAGATGTTCGTTGTGGTCAATCAGCAGCAGTTCGTCGTGCAGCTCGCGCTCCAGTTGGTCAATGGTGTCGGCAGCGGGGCCATCTGGCTGGCGCAGCGCCAACTCACAGTTTTCCCGCATGGCACCCAGCGTTTGCAGCGACAGCGATTGGCTGGCCGTGCGCAACGCCAGCGGCTCGAGTGCCGAGCGTATTTCGTAGAGCTCCCGAATGTCTTTGGCCGTCAAGGGGCCGGCGAGCCAGTGCGAACTGCTGCTTTTGCGTACCAGTCCGCTGTGTTGCAAGCGGCTAAGCACATCGCGGGCCACGGTGCGTGATACCGCGTAGTGCGCGGCCAGATCGGCCTCAATGATGCGATAGCAGCCAAACACCAGGCTGGATGCAATCACTTGCTCAACCTCGACGTAAATCAGCTCCCATGAAGAGCGGGCCGGAATGGACTCTTCCGGCTCATTGCCGAGTTCGCTCAAGAGCGGCTTCAGTGCGCGCCGCACCGGCGCCACTGTGCCCGCCTGTGCCTTGCTGCCGACCAAGTAGCCACGGCCATCGAAACGGTGAATCAGGTCATGGGACTCGAGTTCGGCGAGCGCGCGTTGCACGGGTGCGCGGCTGGTCCGAAATGCATCGGCCAATGGCTTTTCCAGCAGCACCAACCCCGGCTCAAAACGCCGCTCATGGATGTGCGCTGCCAGTTGGCGGCAGATGGCCTCGTACAGGTAGCTGTTGGTCTGTGGCAAGGGTGGGCGGTTGGTTAATCGGTTGCAGTGCAAGTGTAGTGGCTGCGCTGCGCTTTTTTGATTTCGCTTCGGGTCGAAAAGACTGAGCAGCGTCTGTGGTCTTTATTGGTGACTTATGCATGCAATAAGCACTAAATAGGTGCCTGTGAATTCTGAATAGTCGGACGCCTATTCGGAAGTCTATCGGTGATTACGCTGATTTGAATCCAATTTCGCCCGATTTTGGTGCGTATAAAAATGACTATTGCATTCAATAGTCATTAATGTCTAGAATTCATCGCATGAACTTTTATTCACAACACCCCAAGGACTCCCTGCCATGAGCGCTGCGCTAACCCTCAGTGGTGTCTCCAAGGCGTATGCCGGAGCGGCGGTCCTGCGCGACATTTCGTTGTCGGTCGGTCAGGGCGAATACATCACCATCCTCGGTCCCAGTGGCGCCGGCAAGTCGACCATGCTGCGCCTGATTGCCGGCTTCGAGCGCCCTGACAGCGGCCGCGTGCTGGTAGGCAATGCCGACGTCACAGCCAAGCCCGCGCATGCGCGGGGTATTGGCGTGGTGTTTCAATCATTTGCCTTGTTTCCGCACTTGAACGTGTTTGACAACGTAGCCTTCGGTTTGCGCTACCGCGCTGAGCAGCCGGTGCGGGACGCCAATACGGTCCGTACAGCGGTGCTGGACGTGCTGCAACTGGTCGGGCTGAAAGGCTTTGAGCGCCGCCAGGTGACCGAGATTTCGGGCGGGCAAAAGCAACGTGTGGCGCTGGCCCGGTGCCTGGTCAGCCAGCCCAGGCTGGTGCTGTTGGACGAACCTTTGGGTGCGTTGGACGCCAATTTGCGCAACCAGATGACGACCGAGCTGGCGCGCATTCAACGCCAGATTGGAGCGACCTTTTTGCACGTAACCGGCAATGAACAGGAAGCCTTGGCGATGGGCGACCGGGTGGCCGTGCTGGACGGCGGTAGTGTGGTGCAGTTTGACCGCCCGCGCGCTCTGTTTGAGCGTCCGGCGACGCCCCGCATTGCGCAATTGCTGAACGCTTACAACCATATTGCCGCAGGCGATGGGACGTGGCTGATTCGCAATGACCTGGTGCAAGTCAGCACCCAGGATGCCGAGCCGGGTGCGCATGCAGTCCGTGGCCAGTATGTCGCCAGCGAGTACGCCGGTTCGCGCGTGCTCGCCTTGTTCGATGTGGGCGCCGGTCGCCACTTTGAGGTTGAGTACCACCTGGGGCACAGCCGCCCGCCGGTACTCGAAGCCGGACGCAGCTACACCTTGTGCTGGAACCCGGCCGATGCACAAAAGCACCCTGCTGTCCATTAAAGGAAAACCATGTTGTCTCCCACTACCAATCCCCCCGCAGCGCTGGCTGCACCCCCGATCCGTGCGTGGCGACTGCCCGCTGCCACCTGGCTGTTGGCCCCCGGCATGCTGTGGATGGCGCTGTTTCTGGTGTTGCCGATGCTGATGATGGTCTACGTCAGCTTCTGGACCCAGACAACTTTCACGGTCGAGCCGCAGCTGACGCTGGAAAGCTGGGTCACCTTCTTCACCACGCCAGCCTATCTCGATGCGCTGCTGACCACCGTTTGGTTGTGGCTGGCGGTGCTGCTTGCGAGTCTGGTGATCGGGTATCCGGTGGCGCTCTACATCGGCTTGTTTGTGCGCAACAAAGTAATTCAAACCGGCTTGCTGGTGCTGTGCGTGATTCCGTTCTGGACGTCGTTCCTGATTCGCATTCTGGCCTGGCGCCCAATGCTGGGCAGCGAAGGTGCCGTCAATTTATTGCTGATGAAAGCCGGCCTGATACAGGAGCCTTTGCAAGTGCTGCTGTACAGCCCGCTGTCGGTGGTGATTGGCATGACGCAGATTTATGTGGTGTTCGTGGTCGGGCCGGTGGCATTTATGTTGTCACGCATTGAGCCCAGCCTGATTGAGGCGGCACGCGATCTGGGCGCCAGCACATTGACCATTTTGCGGCGCATTATTCTGCCGCTGAGCATGCCGGGTGTTGCGGTCGGCGCCATATTCGTGACCATCATGGTGCTGGGCGAATTTGCCACCGCATCGGCCTTGTCGGGGCGCAAGGTCAACATGCTGGGCAACATCATCGTGACCCAGGTCGGGTCGCTGAAATGGGCTTTTGCGTCGGTCGTCGGGGTGGTGTTAACCGCGCTGACGGCGCTGGTGGTCGCCGCCTTGTTGAAATTCGCCAAACTGCGCGAGGAGATCTGAGATGTTCAACGCGCCTGCTTTGCGTTTGTTTTTGTCCCTGTTCACGGGTGTCTTTCTGATCTTTCTGTACGGCCCGATGGCGGTACTCAGTATTCTGAGCTTTCAGACCGGACCGGAGGGCGGGCCACAATTCCCCATTATTGAATGGTCGCTGTATTGGTACCGCCATTTGCTCGGACATGTGCCGCCGTCACGGGTGGCCCCGCTCGACATTGGACCGGCTTTGCTGCGCTCGCTGTCGCTGGCCTTTGCCACCACACTGGTCTCGACGACACTGGGCGTGATGTCGGCACAGGCCTTCCGGCGTCGTTTTCGGGGTTCCGGTCTGGTGTTCTTTCTGATTGTGCTGGGCATGATCGTGCCGGGCGTCTTGGTGGGCTTGGGCATGGCGTTGGTCTCCACCTTTTTGGACCTGGACCGGGCCTGGTGGAGCACCTCGTTTGTGGTGCACGTGGTCTATACCTATCCGTTTGCGTTTCTGGTCATGATGGCGATTTTCAATCGCTTTGACCGCACCATCGAAGAGGCCGCCTGGAGCATGGGCGTGACACCGGCCACGACGTTTCGCCGAATTACTTTTCCGCTGATTTTCCCGGGTGTTCTGAGCGCACTGCTGTTCAGTTTCACGCTGTCTTATGACGAGTTTTCCCGAACGCTGTTCACGGCCGGTGGCGACCAGACACTGCCGCTGACGATTTACGGTTCGTTTTCGGTCGAGATTCACCCGAATGTATTCGCCTTCGGCGTGCTCACCACCCTGGCTTCATTCACGCTGCTGGCCATTTACGGGCTGCTGATGTGGCTCAGTGTGCAGCGTGCCAAACGCTTTGCCGCGCAGGAGGACAGCGTATGAGCTTTGCCCTGCAAAACCACGTGGCCCTGGTCACCGGCGCCGCAAATGGCATCGGGCAGGCGATTGCTTTGCGCCTGCTGGCCGATGGCGCCCGGGTCGCTTTGACCGACCTCGATGCAGCCGGGGTGCAGGCGCTGGCCGCAGCCTGTCCGGGGCAGGCCATCGGATTGCCGCTGGACGTCGCCAATCCGGATTCGGTCGATGCCGCATTTCGCGCCGTAGAGGCGGCCTGGGGCCCGGTTACGCTGCTGGTGAACAACGCTGGGCATGCCCACCAAGCGCCATTTGAGGCGATTCCGCTGGAGGCCTTCGACCGCATGCTGCAAGTGCATTTGCGTGGGACTTTTATATGCACGCAACGCGCTATTCAGCCGATGTTGGCGGCAGGCCATGGCGTGGTCGTCAACGTGGCTTCCCAACTGGGTCAGATTGGCGGCGTCGAGCTGGTGCATTACAGCGCCGCCAAGGCCGGAATCATTGGCCTTACCAAGGCCTTGGCGCGTGAAGTATCGGCGCGCGGTGTGCGTGTTAACGCGGTGGCTCCGGGCCCCATCAATACCGCTTTGGTGCGCGCCTTGTCTGCCGACTGGCGCGCCGAAAAAATGAAGTCACTGCCACTGGGGTCCTTTGGTGAACCCGAAGAAGTGGCCGCCACCGTGGCCTTTCTGGCCAGCCCGGACGCACGCCTGTACGTCGGTCAGACGCTGGGCCCGAATTCCGGTGACGTGATGCTTTGAGCACCCCGCGCCCTCCATTCTTACCGCTTTAACCCTGCAAGGAAAAATCATGCAACGCCCAATTCTATTCATTACCGGTGGTGGCATTGGCATTGGCCGTGCGACTGCGTTCGCAGCTGCCAAAGCGAATTACCACGTGGTCGTCACCGATGTGCTGCGGACCGAAGGCCAGGAAGTCGCCAGCGCCATTGTGGCGGCGGGTGGCAGTGCCGAGTTCAAACCGCTGGACGTCACTTCGACGCCGGAAGTCAACGCCGTGGTGGCGGACGTCGAAGCGGCCCACGGCGCCATTGATTGTCTGGTCCTCAACGCCGGCATTGCGCACCGCGTGCCGATGTCAGAGATGACCGACGAACGCTGGGATCGCACCCTGGATGTCGATCTCAAGGGCATGCTGCGCGTAGCCCGTGCTGCCTTGCCCGGTATGAAAACGCGCGGCCACGGGTCAATTGTTGCGCTGTCGTCCATCATGGGTGTGGCGTATGGCTGGGACGAGCACGTGCATTACTCGGCGGCCAAGTCTGGCGTCATTGGCTTTGTGCGCGCACTCGGGGTTGAATTGGCGCGCCAGGGCATCCGCGTGAATGCTGTTGCGCCGGGCTATATCCGCACCGCGCAGGCCTTGTCGAAAGAACATTCGCTGGGGCCGGATGGCCTGGATGCGGCTGCCGCCTTTATTCCCATGGGCCGGGTTGGCGAACCCGAAGACATTGCCGACGTAATTTTGTTTCTGGCCTCTGCGGCGGCGCGCTACATCACCGGCCAGACGCTGGTGGTGGATGGCGGCCTGCTGGTGGGCCGCTATTGAAACAAGGGATTTTTTGTTCTCGTTCTCACCCCTCCTGCAACTCTAGAAAGGCTACTTCCAAAATGAACTCATCTCCCAATTCGGGTCGTCGCGACCTGTTGAAAGCGGCGCTGGCACTGCCCGCTGCCGCACTGGCACCGGCGGCCGGTCTGCTGGCACCCAGCGGTGTTGCCCTGGCGGCTACCGGCCCGATTGCGTCGCAGCAACTGCGCACCATCGGTCTGTCGGTGACGGTTCAAGACCGCATTCTGCAAGACTTTAAAGCCAAGGCAGGTGTCGCTGGTACGACCGGTACGGCAGCCACCTTTCCGGATGCGCAGACCAAGATCCTGTCCGGCTCGAAAGACTTTGACGTCTGGGAAACCATCGCCGAGCGCCTGCCCGCCGTGGTCATGACGAAGAAGGTGTTCCCGGTGCCGACCAAGTCGCTGCAAAACTGGAAGGACATCAGCCCAACATTTTCCAAGCCCAGCGCTGCCTTGCCACCCAAGGCGCAAATCACCGGTCAGATTTGGGCCGACGCCGCACAGACCCAGCTCTATATGGTGCCGACGGTCTACAACTACGACTCGATTGGATACAACCCGAGCGTGCTGAGTGCTGAGGAAGCCAACACCTGGACGGCTATTTTTGACAAAAAGTGGAAGGGCCGCAGCGGTTTGAATACCGACCCGCTGATCGCCATTGGTCAGGCCATTCTGGCGATGAACTCGCTGGGATTGTCGAATGTTGCGAATCCCGGCAATCCGAACAAAAAGGAAATTGACGATGCCATAAAGTTCCTGGTTTCGAAGAAAAAAGAAGGCCAGTTCCGGGCCTTGTGGGGTGACTTTGGCGAGCTGGTCAATTTGATGGCCTCCGGCGAAATGGTCGTTTGCGATGCCTGGCAACCGGCCGTGATGGCGGTGAAAGCGCAAGGCCGTCCGTGCAAATACGCAGCGCCCAAGGAAGGCTACCGGGCATGGGCGATTGGTGTGTCGGTGCTGGCCAATTCACCCAATAAGGAAGCCGCGATTGCCTATGCCGACTACTGGTTGTCTGGCCCACCCGCTGTGGCGGTAACCGAGCAAGGCTACTACTCACCGGGCAGCAATGTGCGCAAACACATGAGCCCCGAGAAATATGCCTTCTGGTACGACGGCAAGCCCTGGGTCGGCGCCGCTGAACGTGGCATCAAAGAGGGCGATTTGCGCGATGGCGGTTCATTGGCGACGCGTGCCTCCAAAGTGGCGTATTGGCACCAATGGCCGGACGCATATGACTACCTGATTCAGAAGTGGAATGAGTTTCTGACGGCTTGATGCAGACGCCGGCCTGCGGGTCGGCTTCTGTATCCACGTGTGGACAGCGCACGTTAACCAGGAAAATAGACATGGCGTTTGACCTTGAATTAATTAATGTGTGCAAGACCTATCCGGGTGGCCAACCGGCCGTCACGGATTTTTCTTTGCAGGCCAATCGGGGCGAGTTCATCTCGATCGTCGGTCCCTCTGGCTGTGGCAAAACCACCACCCTGCGGATGATTGCGGGCTTTGAAGAAATCACCAGCGGGCAGATTCTGGTGCGTGGCAAAGACATTGGCCGACTGCCGCCCGAGGCCCGCCCGACTTCAACCATTTTTCAGAACTTCGCGCTGTTTCCGCACATGACGGTGCGCGAGAACATTGCCTTTGGGCTGGACGTGCGCGGTGTCGACCCGACTGAGCGCAAGCGCCGGGTGGAGCGCATGGTGGCGTTGTTCGACCTGGGCGATGTGGCACACCGGCAGGGCGCCGCGCTGTCCGGAGGCCAGCGCCAGCGCGTGGCTTTGGCGCGCGGACTGGCGGTGCAGCCCGACATTTTGTTGCTTGACGAACCCTTGGGTGCGCTGGATGCCAATTTGCGAAAATCCATTCAGCACGAACTCAAGCTCTTGCAGCGCGAAGTCGGTATCACCTTTGTGTTTGTAACCCACGCGCAAAGTGAGGCGCTGGTGTTGTCGGACCGGATTGTGGTGATGAACCGCGGCAACATTGAACAAATTGCCGCGCCACTGTCGCTTTACACCAGCCCGCAAACCGAATTTGTGGCGCGCTTCATGGGTCGCAATGCGCTGTTCCGTGGCACCGTCACCGGCCAGCAAGATGCCGCCGATGTCCTCGCTGTTGACACGGCTTGCGGTGTTCTGTGTGGCGCGGCCGGGCGCGACGGTCGTTTGCCGGTGGGTGCTTCGGCGCTGTTGGTGGTGCCCTCTGAAGCATTTGATCTGGACCCGACGCCGGGCGTGGCACGGGCCGGCAACGGTGGGCAGTTGCCGGCCCGCGTGGTCGGACGCACCTATTGCGGCGCAACCGTTCGATTGGCGCTGGAGATAAGCGATGGCCGGTCCTTGTCGGTTGAGCGCCCGGTCCATGTGGCCGATGGTCTGGCGGACGATGCCCCGCTCTGGCTGAGTTGGCCTCTGCAGGAGGCGCGCGTGATTGCTGCGCATGCCGCATGACACGCCCGCTGTCCATCCGCCAGTTGAGCGCTGCCTATGCCGCCGGCGCACTGGACCCGGTCGGCGTGACCATGTCGGTCTTGGCGCGGGCCCGTTCCGGAGACCCTGCGCTGTTTACCAGTTTCTGCGACGACCGCGCCCTGGTTGAGGCGCATGCCAGCGCGTTGCGCTGGAAAGCCGGCATGCCGCTGGGACCGCTGGATGGCGTGCCGACGGTCTGGAAAGACTTGTATGACATCGCTGGCAGCGTCACCACCGCGGCCTCCGCCTGGTTCGCCGATGCACCGCCGGCAACGGTTGATGCCGAGGCGGTAACGGCGCTGCGCCGTGCCGGCGTGGTTTCGATTGGCAAAGTCAATTTGTCTGAATTCGCGTTTTCCGGGCTCGGCCTGAACCCCCATTTCGGCACGCCGCGCCTGCCCGGTGTACGCGGCCCGGCGCGCGCACCGGGGGGCTCGTCAAGCGGCACTGCATGTGCCGTAGCGGCTGGCATGGTGCCCTTTGGCATGGGTACCGACACCGGGGGCTCGTTGCGAATACCGGCGGCGTTTCAGGGGCTGGTCGGCTACCAGCCCAGCGTCGGGCGGCACGACAAGCGCGGTGTGTTTCCCTTGTCGCAAACGCTTGACGTACCCGGGCCGATCGGCGTGGAGGTGATGGACTGCATCTTTGTTGACCAGGCAATGCGCGGTGCGACACCGCGCGAAATCGAGGCCTTGCCCGTGGAGCGCCTGCAAGTGGTGGTGCCCGACAACGTGGTGTGGGAAGACTGTGAACCGGCCACCCAGCATGCCCTGCTGCACGCCATCGCCGCATTGGAGGACGCCGGGGTGGCCGTGCAGCGCTGTGCGGTGCCAGAGTTGACCCAGGCGCTGCAAGCGCAGACCGAATGGGGTTCCCTGGTCGGCGCGGAAGCCTATGCCTTGCACCGCGAACGCATGCAGCAGGACCCCGGACGATTTGATCCGCGTGTGCTGACCCGGTTGCAGCGCGGCCAAGCGATGTCCGCAGCCGATTTGGTGCTCTTGCAAAGCCGCCGCGCGGCGTTGCAACAGGCGCTGGCCCGCAGCATGGGTGAACGCCTGCTGCTGTGGCCAACAGTGGTTCATGTGGCACCCGAACTGGCGCCTTTGCAAACCGACGCAGCATGGTTTGACCAATGCAATCAGCGCACCTTGCGCAATACCATGCTGGCCAATTTTTTGGGACTGTGTGGCATCAGCTTGCCGGCCGGAAACGGCCGCGACGGCTTGCCAGTGGCACTGTCATTGCATGCACTGGGTCACCACGACCATGTGCTGCTGCGCGCCGCCCTGACCGTGGCGCCCCTGCTGAATCCGCGCCCTGCAATGGATGCAGTGTTCGACTGAATGTGAAACGAGTTGCACCGGGCCGGTGCCGCTCTCTTATAGGAGAAGATGATGGCCAAGGAAATTTTGGTGGGTTTTGGGATTGACGTCGATGCCGTGGCCGGCTGGCTCGGCTCGTATGGCGGCGAGGACTCGCCAGACGATATCTCGCGCGGTCTGTTCGCCGGCGAAGTGGGCTCCATGCGCCTGCTGAAACTGTTTGAGCGCATGGGGATTAAAACCACCTGGTTTATTCCCGGGCACTCGATTGAGACGTTTCCAACGCAAATGAAAGCGGTTGCAGACGCGGGTCACGAAATTGGCATTCACGGTTACTCGCATGAGAATCCGATTGCCATGACCCCGGCACAGGAGGAGGCCGTGCTGGACAAGTGCATCACGTTGGTGGAGCAGCTTTCGGGCAAGCGCCCGACCGGCTACGTCGCGCCATGGTGGGAGTTCTCCAATGTAAGCAATGAGCTGCTGCTGAAGAAGGGTATCAAGTACGACCATTCCCTGATGCACAACGACTTCCATCCATACTATGTTCGGGTGGGGGACAGCTGGACCAAGATCGACTACAGCCAACAGCCCTCGGACTGGATGAAGCCCCTGCAACGGGGCCAGGAAACGCCACTGATCGAGATCCCGGCGAATTGGTATCTGGACGATTTACCGCCCATGATGTTCATCAAGAAGGCGCCCAACAGCCACGGCTTTGTCAACCCGCGCGACATCGAGCAGATGTGGCGCGACCAGTTTGACTGGGTTTACCGCGAGCACGATTACGCGGTGTTCCCCATGACGATTCACCCCGACGTTGCCGGGCGCCCGCAAGTGTTGCTGATGCTGGAGCGCCTGTTTGCCTACATCAGCTCGCATCCCGGCGTGCGCTTTGTGACGATGGACGAAATGGCCGACGACTTCGCCAAGCGCCAGCCATTTGCGAAGCCCTGAGACGCGCCATGTGTGGTGTTTGTGGACTGTTGGGCGGCGGCCCGCACTGGTCGGCCGCCGCCGGCCTAATGGAACCTGCGGCGGTGCTGACGGCGCGGGCTGAGCGGGCCCGCACGGTGCTATTGTTAAACCGGTTGACGTTGCCGCGCGGGGTGCGTATTTCGACCTGGAGCGGGACTTCGCTGCTGGTTGCCGGGCCGACCGGTGCGCAGGAGATCGTCGAATCCCTGAGCGAAGTCTGGCCGGCCGTGGACCGCCTTGGACGCGGCCGGCTCGACCCACTGCTACCGGCCACCCTGCCGGCACCCCCTTTGGCCGGAGACTCCCATGCGTGAGCGTACACCGGTTAATGTGCTAACGGGCTTTCTGGGCGCCGGTAAGACCACACTGCTGGGGCGCTTGCTGCAAACCCCGCAATTCGCCGATTGCGCGGTACTGATTAATGAGTTCGGTGAAATCGGCTTGGACCACCATCTGATTGAACGGGTTGATGGCGATGTGGTGCTGATGAAGTCCGGCTGCATTTGCTGCACTGTGCGCGGTGACATTGCCAAGGCCATCCGCGATCTGTTGGCACGCCGCGATGCCGGGACGGTGGCGCCGTTCCGGCGCCTGATTATCGAGACCACCGGCCTCGCCGATCCAGTGCCGGTGCTGGCCACTGTCCAGCACGACCCGGTGTTGCAACACCAGGTGCGCACTGGCCATGTATTGACCGTGGTGGACGCGGTACATGGACTGCAACAATTGGCTGCAGAGCCCGAAAGTCGACGGCAGGTTGCGATTGCGGACCGACTCATACTCAGTAAAACCGATTTGCCGCAGGGGGCGGCAGGGGTCGAGGCCCTCAAAGACGCACTGATCGCACTGAATCCAGGCGCGTTACTGATTGATTTGCACACCACGCCGTGGGCTCCGGAAGTACTGCTGGGTCCGGATGTGTTCAATCCGCAAGACAAGTCGGAAGAGGTTGTTCGCTGGTTGCAGGCCGCCGCGAATCGCCGCTACTTCCCGGTACACTCGGGCGGCGTGGCTGCACACCGTGACATCACGTCATTCGTGATTCATTTGCCGCACGTGCTGGATTGGTCGGTGTTCTGTCTGTGGTTGTCGTTGCTGGTGCACCGGCATGGCGATGCGATATTGCGCATTAAAGGTATTTTGAATGTCGCAGGGGCCCGTGCCCCCGTTGTGGTGCACGCGGTGCAGCGACTGATTCATCCGCCCGCCCATCTGGAAAAAACCGAAGGCTGGAATGCGTCGGTGCTCGTGTTCATTGTCAAAGGGCTGGACCCTGAGCAGGTGCGCTTGTCCCTGAATACTGTACAGGCCGTTCTGACCGTTTGAGCACCTGGGTTTCCCGCTATTTTCGTACCTGCTTACACCATTTATGTCGACACCGTATTCTCCTGCTGCTCCGTTGCTTGGTGCCCCCGCAATCCACACCACTGGAAAGCCCCATTTGCGGGTGCTGGGCACAGAAATCACGATGCTGGACAGCATCCGGCGCAGGGCAGAGGCTGATCTTGGTATCAAGCTCAGCTTTGAATGCCAGGATTTCCTGTCGGCGCAGCAACGGGCCGCCACGCATCCCGAAACATACGATGTCTATGACCAGTGCTTTCACAATCTGGACATTGTCTGGTTCTGGCGCGCCATTCAGGCGATTGATACCGCGCGCATCCCGCTTTGGGCGGAGGTGAGTGACCTGACCAAAGTCGGACGTTTGACACCCGATGCCCCGCTGGGCGAGGGAAATATTCCCAATAAGCGTCTTTACGTACAACCCGACGGTACCTTGGGTAATGCGCCGAGTGCACAAATTGCCATGTTGCCGGCGGTCCACAATATGGACGGATTCGCGGTCACTGAGTCTTTGCTGGCCGCGTTGCCAGGCCCCCCCAGCTGGGCCTGGCTCTTGGACAAAAGTGTCAGCGGCCGGGTCGCCTTGGTGGACGAACCGGCGATTGGAATCTTTGATGCGGCACTGGCTGCGCGCGCCTGCGGCGAGTTTCATCCAGAGAACATTGGCAATTTGACAATCCGCGAGATCGACCGCCTGATTCACTTGCTGATGGAGCGCCGTCGCAAAGGACATTTTTCGGCCTTTTGGAAAACCGCGGCCGACTCGGTTGCCATCCTGGCGAGCGGTCGTGCCGGAATTCAAAGCATTTGGTCGCCCGCCATTACCGCATTGGCGGCGCAGTCGACGCCGGTGGTGGAGGTTGCTCCCCAAGAAGGCTATCGGGCCTGGCACGGTGGCATGTGCTTGTCGCGGCATCTCAAAGGGCGTATGCGCGATGTCGCCTATGAGTACCTCAATTGGTGGTTGTCCGGTTGGCCGGGGGCGGTGATGGCGCGCCAGGGCTATTACATGTCCGCACCGCGCCGTGTGCGCGACTGGCTGGCCCCGGAAGAGTGGGACTATTGGTACGAAGGAAAGCCGGCGGCGCTGGACCTGGAGGGACCGGACAAGCGCGTCGTGGTGCGCCGCGGGCAGGTGCGGTCCGGTGGCTCATACTGGCGCAAAGCCAGTAATATTGCCGTCTGGAATACCACCATGGACGAGCACAACTACCTGGCGCGCCGTTGGCAGGATTTCGTGAAGTAGGCATATGGCGCGCCGGCGCTATATCATTTGCCCATGGAATTAACTGCAAATGCCGTGTCTCCCAGCGATTGCCCGTTGTGTGGACAACCCAATCAATGCGCCATGGAGCAGGCCAAAATCAGCGGCCAGCCCTTGCAGCCGTGCTGGTGCACTGCGGTGGATTTTTCTGCGGCGTTGCTGGAGCGCATTCCCGCCAATGCCCGCAATTTGGCCTGCGTTTGCTCAGATTGCGCGCGCAGCGGCAGCCAGTAAGCTCTGCACGGCTTCGGGTGTGGTCGGACGCACCAGCCTACCCACTTCTTGGCCGTTGTTCAGCAACACCAGCGTAGGCCATAGTTTGACGCGAAAACTGCGCCCCAGCGCCCGTCCTGGACCGTCTTCCACTTTGCGGTGCGGCAGTGCAGGGAACTCCGCCAGCACCGGCGCAATCGCACTTTGTGCCGCCTTGCAGTGGCCGCACCAGTTGGTGCCAAACTCGAGCAGATAGAGGCCCTGCTGTTGTGCCAATTCGGCGCTGTCCGGTGCCGTCTCTTCATAAGTTGTTTGGTATGTCATGGCCAGATAGTGATAATTGCTCCGCTATTTTCACGGTTCTTATTGATTGGAGCACGCCCATGTCTGAATCTGCCCGTTCCGCGGTCTGTCCTTTTGTCTGGTACGACCTCATCACCACCGATACCGCCGCAGCCCGTACCTTCTACTCGCAGCTACTGGGGTGGAATATGCAAGCCTTCCCCGGAGCCCAGGACTACACCGTGGTGATGGCAGGCACGCACGGCGTGGGCGGCATCATGCCGATTCCGGATGCTGCCAAAGAGCGGGGCGCACCGGCCTGCTGGCAAGGGTATATCGGGGTCCCGAATGTCGACCAGTGCGCCGCCCGCATTGCAGAGAAGGGTGGCAGCGTGGTGCAGGCGCCGCAGGATATTCCCGGCGTCGGCCGGTTTGCCGTGGTGTCCGATTTGTACGGTGCCGTATTCATTGTTTTCACCCCCGCTGCCAGCGATGCCGCACCGTCGCATGATGTCCAAAGGGCGGTCGGTACCGTCGGATGGAATGAATTGCACGCTGGCGATGGGCTCGGCGCACGCGATTGGTATGCCGACGTTTTTGGTTGGTCCGAGGTCCACACCATTGATATGGGACCGATGGGGGTCTACCGCCTGTTTGCCACCGGAGGCAAACAGGCGGCGGGCGGCATGATGACCAAAATGCCGGGGGCACCCGGTTCGTTCTGGGCCTTTTATTTCAATGTGGATGCACTGGACGCGGCCCTGGCGCAGGTGCGTGCCTGTGGCGGCACGGTCAACAACGGGCCGATGGAAGTGCCCGGCCCGATGTTTATTGCCAATTGCCAGGACCCGCAAGGTGCCTGGTTCAGCCTGGTTGCCCCCAAGCGCTAACTTCCTGCTCTTGTAGGAACGCCAGTTTGAAGTCGTGAAATCCGGTATAGCCGTAGCGCTTGGCAAAGCGCACCACGGTCGACGGCACGTTGTGGGTCTGGGCAGCCAATTCCAGGATGCGCACCCGGTGCAGTGTGTGTGCATGGTGCAGACAATAGCCGGCCAGAAGTTGCATCTTCGGACTTAAGCGCAGATGGTCGGTCTGAATGGCTGTTATCAGTGCCACCCCCCGAAGGGGGGCAGCACCCGGCGGTGTGTTGGGGTGCATGGGGAACCTCGCGGAGCCCTGAATCAGGCGGTGACCGGACGTCCGCTTTTCAGCGTCACCGTCTTGCCGGTTTTCCACGACAAGGTTGCCGCCTCGGCTACCGTCAGTGCGTTGACGCCGTCTTGCAGCGTCACGGGGTAGTGGGTGCCTGCCTCAATTGCATCCACGAACGCCCGCCATTCGGCTTCATATGCTTTCATGTAACGCTCCAGGAAAAAGTACTCTGGCTTGGCACTGATGGCGCCAGCCGTGGTAATTTTGGAGACGGTGTTTTCCAATACATTGCCGGCCGACAGCAAACCACTGGCGCCCAGCAGTTCTACGCGCTGGTCGTAACCATAAACAGCACGGCGGCTGTTCTTGATGACGGCAATCCGACCATCGGCAAAATGCAGCGTGATAACGGCGGTGTCGACATCGCCAGCAGCACCGATGGCCGGGTCGACAATGCTCGAGCCAATGGCGGTGACGGTTTGCGGTGCGCTGCCAAAAATCCAGCATGCCATGTCAAAGTCATGAATAGCCATGTCGCGGAACAAACCACCCGAAACATTGATATAACTTACCGGTGGTGGCGCGGGGTCGAAAGAAGTGACCGAAAGCAGCTCGCCTTTGCCAATGTCGCCGGCGTCAAAGGCGCGTTTGAGGGCCGCAAAATTGGGGTCGAAGCGGCGGTTGAAACCAATCATTACCGGACGCCCGACCTGCGCTGCAACGGCCTGGCAGGCCAGTGCTCGTTCCAGGTTGAGGTCCACTGGCTTTTCACATAAAACTGCTTTGCCCGCCTTGACGGCGGCTTCGATAAAGCCGGAATGGGTGTCTGTAGAGGTGGCAATCAGCACCGCATCGATGCCGGGGTTTGCCAGAATTTCATCGGACGTCATGGCCTGGGCACCACAGGTGGCCGCCAGTTCGCGTGCCGCGTCTTGGTTGACATCGGAGACCGCCAGCAACTGGCTGCGCGCATCGGCAACAATGCTTTTGGCGTGTACTTTGCCAATGCGCCCAGCGCCCAGCAGACCTACTTTAATCATGACTAACTCCTTGGTGTGAATGTAAAAACGAAAACAAGAACGAAAACAAAATACAAAAATACTGTGAAACACCGTCGCACCGGCGCCAATCCCGTCTCCGGCGACACCGCTGTGTTGGCGCTCAGAGCGTGAACGCCGCCTTGAACGCCAACAACGCCGACTCCGGGTCACCGGCAGCAAATGCCTCCATGCCCACCGGACCACGGTAGCCCATGGCGTACAGTGCGCGGGCAATGCCAGCGTAGTTGATTTCGCCGGTGCCGGGCTCCATCCGGCCCGGCACGTCGGCAACCTGTACTTCGCCAATCCAGGGCAGGCATTGGCGGCACAGCGCAATCAGGTTGCCCTCGCCAATTTGGGCGTGGTAGAGGTCCAGATTCAGGCGCAAGCGTGGGTGGTTTATCGACGACACCAAGGCCAGCGTGTCTTCGGCCCGGCCAAAAGGCACACCCGGATGGTCCAGTGGCAAGTTCAGGTTCTCCAGCGTGAAGGTCACGCCCTCGGTGTCTGCCATATCGGCGATGCGGGCCAGCGTGTCGCGGGCTTTGAGCCACATCGGTCCGGTGACGACGCTGCAAGGGTTCACCGGCAGACCGCCTTCACCCAAACCGGTTCCATGCAGATTGAGCCGTGCCACCCCCAGCCGCTTGCCCACGTGGGCGGTCTCGCGCGCCGTGCGCAGCAGCTCGGCAGCCCCTTCGTCGTCGGTTAGGCGGCCGCGCAAATAGCCATTCATGATGGAGAAACGCGCGCCCGACTTTTCCAGCATGACCAGGTCATGGTCGGGCCAGTTCCACAGACCCACGGCAAAGCCCATTTCAGTCAGGCGCTTGATGCGCCATTCCATAGGGCGGTCACGCCACAACATTTCCGCACAAGCGGCGAGTTCAAAAGATGGTTTCATCGTATTCTCCCGTTCAGATGGTGCCGCCCAGCGAGCCTTCTAGCGTGGCCAGTTCTTGTCCACCGGCCATTAAGTCCTGCAGCTTTTCTGCCGTAATGTCACCCCGTGCCGCCGTGCCCAGGGTTTTGCCTCGGTTCAGTACCGTAAAGCGATCGCCCACGGCCAAGGCATGGCGCACGTTGTGGGTAATAAAAATCACGCCCACACCGAGTTTGCGCACGCGGTCAATGGTCGCCAGGACGTTGGCGGTTTGTCGCACACCGAGGGCCGATGTGGGCTCATCCAGAATCAGGACCTTGGCGCCAAAATAAACCGCGCGGGCAATTGCCACGCATTGCCGTTCGCCACCCGACAGCGTGCCCACGGCCTGATCGGGTTCGCGCAGTCGTATGCCCATGCGCTGCATTTCGTGCATGGTGACTTCGTTGGCGTGTTTGACGTCAAAGCGCTTGAATGGCCCCCAGCCCTTGCTGGGTTCGCGCCCCATGAAGAAGTTGCGCGTCACCGACATCAGCGGAATCATGGCCAGGTCTTGAAATACCGTGGCAATGCCGGCATTCATGGCCTCGCGCGGGCTTTGTAAAACCACGGCCTGGTTGTTCACGCGCATCGTGCCACGGGTGGGCGCATGCACGCCCGACATGGTCTTGATGAAGGTCGACTTGCCCGCGCCGTTGTCGCCCAGCAGGCAGTGGCACTCGCCCGCAAAGATGCTGAACGAAACGCCGGAGAGCGCAATGATGTTGCCGAAATGCTTTTCGATACCTTGCATTTCTAGCAGTGGAGTGTGTGGTGCCTGGGTCATATCAGCGTTCCCCCGTCACGCGCTTGCGGATGACATTGTTGAAGAGCACGGCGACCAGCAGCATGGCGCCCAGGAAAACCAGGTACCAGTCCTGGTCAATGCGGGTGTAGGTCAGGCCAATCATGACCATGCCGAAAATAATTGAGCCAAGGAATGCCCCGACCGCCGAGCCATAGCCACCGGTCAGCAAGCAGCCTCCGATGACGGCCGCAATAATCGCTTCAAACTCTTTTTGAAAGCCGCGCCGCGCATCCGTCGATCCACTGTCCAGAACGGTGATGATGGCCACCAGTCCGGCGCAGACCGCGGCCAGCACAAACAAGCCGATTTTGACGTTGCGAACCGGAACGCCGGAGTTTTTGGCCGCAACCGGGTCGCCGCCGGCGGCAAAAATCCAGTTGCCCAATGGGGTGCGCAGCAACACCCATGTGGCCACTGCGGTGAGCACCGTGAACCAGACTATTTCCACGGGTATGCCGGTAATCATGGCTTCTCCGTTGGGGAATGTGGGGGTCAGTCCGTGCGCAGCCAGGGCCGAAAATACGCCCTCAAAGGCTTTTCCGCTGAACAGGCCGCGCAAGACACTGCCGTCTACCGCTTCGCTTACACCGCGCAATTGGGTCGATCCCCCAGTGGCCCATTTGAGTCCAACCAAACTCAGTCCTCGCAAAATGAAGAGCGAGGCCAGCGTGACAATAAAGCTCGGCAGGCCGGTGCTGAGAACAATCCAGGCGTTGGCGGCGCCAATCGCTCCGGCCACCATCAGCGTCAGCACTACGGCCACGATCAGCGGCAATTTGAACACCACAATGGCAGCCGAAAAAACCAGGCCGCCAAAAGCAATCATGGAGCCGATAGACAGGTCGAATTCGCCGCCAATCATCAATAGCGATGCACCCAAGGCCAGAATGCCCAGTTGGGCTGCGGGTGTCAGAAAGTTAACCAGGCCGGCCAGGTTAAACATCACCGCGTCGGCCGTGACCATGAAAAACGCGGTTACCAGAATCAGGCCCGCGACGGCGCCCAATTCGGGGCGCCGCATGATGTGCGAAAACACAGACGTGTGCTTTAAGCGGTCGTCGGTTTTCTTGAGGGGGATGGAGTTCATACAACTTTCGGGAGAGAAATGCGCGTGCGTCGCCACGGCGCCGCACGCGCGGCGCCGTGGGGCGGTTGGGGCGGGCGCTTAGCGAATGCCCTTGGCGGAGAGATCAATCACCTGTGCGGCTTTTTCCGACGTGATCAGGTTGGGGCCGGACGGCACATTGCCACCGGGAATCAGACCGAATTTGGCGTGCAAGGCCAGGAAGCTGACCGGCAGATAGCCTTGCAAGAACTGCTGCTGATCAATAGCGAAAGCGGCGTCTTTGGCTGCAATTGCCTTCAGGAAACCCGCCGACAAGTCAAAGGTTGCCACGTGAATTTTGGCCAGTCGCCCCGCGTCTTTGGCTGCTGCCAAAGACGGCTCACCGGCAGTCGATGCGCCCAGTGCCATGATGGTGTCAATCGACGTGTCAGAGTCCAGAGCGGCTTTGACCTTGGAGCGCACTTCGGTCGGGTCGTTGCCGGTAGGAAGCACCCGGCTCTTGCCGCCGAAACCGTCGGCAAATCCTTTGCAACGCAGGTCAAGCGAGACGTTGCCGACTTCCTGGTTGACACAAATCCCGTTCTTGCCTCCCATAGACTTCAGCTTTTCGCCTGCCGCTTTGCCGGCATCGTATTCCGACTGACCTACGTGCAACACGGCCCCCAGTTTTTTGGAAGACTCCAGGCCAGAGTTGATGGTGATGACCGGGATGCCGGCCTTCACTGCGCGCTGAATCGCCGGGCCAAGGGCCGAAGCATCCGGCAAAGACACCACCAAGCCATCTGGTTTTTGATTGACTGCGGCGTCAATCAGGCGACCCATGGCGACCATGTCAAAGGTTTCCGGCGCGCGGTAGCTGACTTTGACACCAGCGTCTTTGGCGGCGGCTTCAACCCCATTTTTTACGACCGACCAGAACGCGTCATTGGCCTGGCCGTGGGTTACTACGGCGATGGTCTGGGCATGGGCTGCGCCCCATGCCAGCGCGGCGACAGCGACGGCCGAATGGACGGTTTTGCGATTGAATTGCATGTGTGCTCCTAAAGTTTTTCTAAGCAAGTGGCGCCGTTCGCGAGCGGATTCCCGGTCCGAAGACTGCGCCATGAATACCGCGATTGAATTTGCAATCGGGTGCAAGAATCATAAGAATTTTCTGCTTCATTTTTTCTAGGTGAATACCCTTGTGGAATTTAAATTCTATTTTTGGGTGTTTTTAGCGGGTTTTTCACGATTTCCTGCTATTTCACGCCTGGTTTTTGGGGTGTCACTCGTCAAATACCGGCCTTTTTGCGCTGATTTACGGTTGAATGAGAAAAACAATCGGATTGTCAATTTGCAACCGGTAGCAAAGCGAATGCGTCTTTTACACGCCACTCGGCCGCCAGAACATGTAAACGCCCGTCGCAGACGGGCACGCGGTGGTGGTATCGACTACTATTTGGACGGCACTTCCATAGTCACAGAACATTCATTTGCTTCGGACACTATTCAGCAGAGTCGATTTGAAATTCAATCTGGCCATCTATGCACAACAACACCAAAGTCTCCAGTCCGCCCAGTGTTTTGCGGGGCGCTTCGCAATACCGGTTTTGTACAGGCAAATGCCAGGATGCCCGTCCACCCGAGGGCGGCGTTGAACTGACGCCGGGCAAGTGGCGTTGCGGCGCCTGCTGGATCGAGGTGTCGCGCAAGCGCCACTGATTCGGCCACCGATTCCGCTGACCGCGCTCCCCTCTGGCGCGTTCGGCATTGCCTGACGTGGTCTTGCATATGCCTCTATATTCGAGCCCCTGAACAGCCAATGCACGAATAAAGAAGGAAAAGCTTATGCAAACCAAAGCCGCAGTTGCCTGGAAGGCCGGCCAGCCCCTGACGATTGAAACCGTCGATCTGCAGGGTCCCCGCTATGGCGAAGTACTGGTGGAAATCAAGGCCACTGGTATTTGCCATACCGATTACTACACACTCAGCGGTGCCGACCCCGAAGGCATTTTTCCGGCCATTTTGGGCCATGAGGGCGCCGGCATTGTGGTCGATGTTGGCCCCGGCGTGACGGGGCTCAAAAAGGGCGATCACGTGATTCCGCTCTACACGCCCGAATGCCGCCAGTGCAAATTTTGTCTCTCCAAGAAAACCAATTTGTGCCAGCTCATTCGTGGCACCCAGGGCAAAGGCCTGATGCCCGATGCCACCAGCCGCTTCAGCCTCAACGGCGACCCTATTTTTCACTATATGGGCACCAGCACCTTCAGCAACTACACCGTGGTGCCCGAAATTGCTTTGGCCAAGATTCGCTCGGACGCCCCCTTCGACAAGGTTTGCTATATCGGCTGTGGCGTCACCACCGGGATCGGTGCGGTGATTTTCACCGCCAAGGTTGAGGCCGGTGCCACCGCCGTGGTGTTTGGCTTGGGTGGAATTGGTCTGAACGTGATTCAGGGTCTCAAGATGGTGGGCGCCGACAAGATTATTGGCGTCGACCTGAATCCGGCGCGCGAAGCCATGGCACGCCAGTTTGGCATGACCCATTTCCTCAACCCCAAAGACGTGGAAGTGGCCGGCGGCACGATCGTGGACGCCATTGTGCAGCTCACCGACGGCGGAGCCGACTACAGCTTCGAGTGCATTGGCAATACCAAAGTGATGCGCCAGGCACTGGAATGCACGCACAAGGGCTGGGGCCGCAGCATCATTATTGGTGTGGCCGAAGCCGGGGCTGAAATCAGCACCCGGCCGTTTCAGTTGGTGACCGGGCGCAAATGGGAGGGCTCGGCTTTTGGCGGCGCCCGCGGACGTACCGACGTGCCCAAGATTGTGGATTGGTATATGGACGGCAAGATCAATATCGACAGCCTGATTACCCACACCATGCCACTGCAAGACATTAACAAAGGCTTCGACTTAATGAAGCGCGGCGAGTCGATTCGCGGCGTGGTGTTGTTCTGATGGCGGCGTTGCGCACCCTGTCTGAATACGCGTGCTTTGGTGGCGTGCAGGGTTTTTATGAGCACGATTCTTGTGCCGTCGGTTTGCCCATGCGCTTTGGCGTGTACCTGCCACCGCAGGCCAACCATGGCCCGGTGCCGGCCTTGTTCTTTCTGGCCGGGCTAACTTGCAATGAAGAAACCTTTGCCATCAAAGCCGGTGCGCAGCGCATGGCGGCGGCGCTGGGAATTGCCCTCGTCACGCCGGACACCAGTCCGCGCGGCGCCAATCTGCCCGGCGAAGCGGACCATTGGGACTTTGGTGTGGGCGCCGGGTTTTATCTGGACGCCACGCAGCAACCCTGGTCCCGGCATTGGAAAATGGCCAGCTACATTGCCCATGAATTGCGCGAACTGGTGGTCCAGGCGTTCTCGATAAATACCCAGCAGGTAGGGATTTTCGGGCACTCCATGGGGGGGCATGGGGCCTTGACTTTGGGCCTGCAATTTCCCATGCTGTTTCGCAGCGTATCGGCCTTTGCACCGATTGCTGCGCCCGCGCTGTGTCCGTGGGGACAGAAGGCGTTCTCGGCTTATTTGGGTGCCGATCCACAGGTCTGGGCCGCCTCCGATGCCAGCGCGCTGGTTCAGTCAGGGGCGCGCACAACGCACATCTTGATTGACCAGGGCCTTGCGGATAAATTCCTTACCGAACAGTTGCATCCCGATTTGTTCGCGCAAGCCTGTGTCGCTGGCGGGCAGCCTTTGACGCTGCGCCGCCATGCCGGCTACGACCATGGCTACTACTTCATTGCCAGTTTTGTGGAAGACCACTTGCGGCACCACAGCCGTATATTGTGTAGCCATACGCCGTAGGTAAACCCCTAGTTATTTTTGCAAGTCCATACCGGACTGCTGCAATCCGGTACCAGCCGGATGCGTGTGGCGCGCCTATCCTGCTTACTTAAAAACTACAGGTTGGAGCGTTACACCATGCAGCCAGGGTTCGGTGCAAGCGTTGCACAAAAATTGGGGATGGCATTTGGTGCCATCGGGGTCTGTGTCGTCGCGTTGGTGATTACCGCGTGGCTGGGGTTGCAAAAAGTCGAGTCGACCCAGGCCCGCATGGTCGACTCGACGTTGCCAGAGTTAACGGCGCTGAGCGATATCAATGACAAATTACAGCGCCTGCGCACCAGCGAGCTCAAGCACCTGGCAGCGCTCACGATGCCCGCCAAAGACCAGGAAGAGCAGGTCATTAACCAGGCCGCAGCGGCTTTCAATAACAGCCTGGGTGCGTACCAGCAGCGTGCCACAGCCACAGCCACCGACGCAGCCGCTGCCAATGCCGACCCGCAACTGCTGGCGCAGTTACAGGAAGCGGCCAAGCAATTCAACGCCACACGCACCGCGTTTTTGCAAATGTCCAACTCGGCGGCCGGGGCTGAGGGTGCGCGTGCGGTCGAGGCCGCCGAGTTTTTCAACGGCGTCAGTCAGAAAGCCTACCAGCAGGCCTATATCGCGGTGCAGGCTTTGTGGACGGCGACGCTGGCCCATGCCGACGCCGAAAAGCAGGTTGGCAAAGCCGCCGTCACGGCAGCCCACGCCATGTTGCTGGGTGTCGCCGGGTTGGTGCTGCTGTTGTCGGCCGTGTTGTCGGTGCTGATCTCGCGCCAGTTTGTGCAGCAATTGGGCGACCAACCGGCCCGTGTCGCGGCCATGGCCACCCACATTGCCGATGCCGATCTGAGCCAGTCAATTGCCGGCGCGCAGGCACCGGCCCACAGCATTGTGGCCGCCATGGCACGCATGCAAGCGGCACTGCGCAATATCGTGGGGTCGGTGCGGCATGGCGCCCAGGGCGTCGCCACGGCGAGCCAGGAAATCGCCCAAGGCAATCTCGACCTGAGTAACCGCACCGAATCACAGGCCGGCGCCCTGGCCCAAACGGCGGCGGCCATGGATGCGCTGAACCAAATCGTGCACGCCAACGACCAGCGCGCGCACCAGGCCGGCACGCTGGCGGCGCATGCCGCATCCGTGGCATCGGATGGCGGTGAAGTGGTGGGACGGGTGGTCGCCACCATGAAAGGAATTCAAGATGCGTCGAACCGGATTGGCGACATTATTGGCGTAATTGACGGCATCGCTTTTCAGACCAATATTCTGGCGCTGAATGCCGCTGTGGAGGCTGCGCGCGCCGGCGAACAAGGGCGGGGCTTTGCCGTGGTGGCGTCCGAGGTGCGTTCGCTGGCAAGCCGATCGGCGGATGCCGCGAAAGAAATCAAACAGCTGATTCAGGCCAGCGTGGTGCAAGTAGACCAGGGCTCTGCCCTGGTTGACCAGGCCGGTGTCACCATGCAAGACGTGGTGAGCAGCGTGCAAAGTGTGGCTACCATCATGGCCGAGATTGGTGCCGCCAGCGATGCCCAAAAAGAGGGTGTTGCACACGCCCGTGATGCCGTGGCACAGATCGACCAGGCAACCCAGCAAAACGCTGCGCTGGTGGAACAAATGAGTGCCGCGGCCAGCAGCTTGCAAGGCCAGGCCGACGAATTGCTGCGCAGCGTCTTGGTGTTTCGCCTGGGCTAACTGCGCATTGGCCGGCTACTGTGCGAGCCCCAGATCGACCTCCGCTTTGCACCGTGCATCCACGGCATGTGCGGAGTCCGCGGATTGACCGGCTCGCTGGATCGATAAAAACTGGTCCAGCGTCCATGCCGCCGCCCCCGTGCGAGCCCCGGCTGGGTGCCATGCATGGAAGGTGCAGACCATGGGCGCCCAGTACGGTTTGGCATGCTGGAACAGAAATGCATGGTCCAGCTGTTCTGATTCAACGATCCCGAGCGGCGCCGACGCAAGGACGTATTCGATTCCCGCCATGATGCTCCCCACCACCTGCAATGACGTGGCATTGTTGTGCGGGGCCATTTCGCGGGCCCGTTCAATCGACAGTTGAGAGCCTATCCAGAGACCCTCAAATCGGTCGCTTAGCAGCAATACCCCCAGCTCATCGATGCCGCTGTCAATTTCATCTTTCATGACGCGCGTCGATCTAATCTGACTCCGGTTGCCGCCGGCCAACAGCGTCAGGCTGTCATGGGCGTCCTGCGCCGGGTGGTAGGCGTAGTAGGCTGTGGGACGGTAGCACGCTGCACCGTTTGCATCGTGCAGCGTCAGGTAATCGGCGAGTGAGATGGCTTCGTTGTGGCTGATCAAATTGCCAATAAAGTTGCCAGCCCGCGGAGCCCACGATTTCACATGGCAGCGCACCCCCATTTCCCGAACGTAGACCGCAGCCTGACAGCCACTCGCATGCCGGCCTACGCGATCCGCGAGCGGGCCCGACTCTTCGTGGGTGCCCCAGCCGAGCTCGGCCGGTTGCAATGCTTCTGCTACATAGCCATCGACCGACCAGGTGTTGGCGAATTCGCCAGGTGCCCGTGGGCGGGTGCTGGCCTGGGTGTCTTTTTCTGAAATCTGAATGACCCGAACCCCCAGGGCGCAGGCCAGTGTGGCCCACTCGGCTTGTGAGCGTGGCGTGGCATCGCTGTGCAGAAACTGTTGTTGCATGCGCAACAGCCCTTCTTTCACCAAAATCGAAACGAAGCCAGGATTGGCACCGTGTCCCACCAGTGCAGAGGCGCGTGGCACCCTGCCTGCCCGCCGTGCGGTGTGTGCCAGCGCGAGTACCGTCTCGCGCATGGCGTAGTTGGTGTTTTCTGCACTGTGGGTCACACCGTCCTGGTATTCCCATGGATCGATGCAGGTGTCCAGGTAGTCAGCACCGACCGCTTGCGTCCAGGCAATGACGTCCCGACTGCCAATCGACGTGGCCAGATTAAGATACAAGGTTCGGCTGCCGAGATAAGGTGCCAGCGTCGCAATGTAGTTGTCTGGAGTTATTCGGCGTCGGACGCAATCGAAACCATAGTGGCTGGCAATGGCGATCTGGGCAGCATCCATCTGCGCGTCAATCACCACGATGCGCGTTTTCATGAATCGCATGCGGAGCAAGGACGAGAGTGCCTGGCCGATGTTGCCAAAGCCCATTAAAACGATTGAGGAATACGGATCAGACATGGGTGGGAAGCTCCAATGAATAGGGGTGTTGGCGTTGTTCATAGGCCAGTGCCCATAACAGGGTGGCTGCCACCGCACCGATGACAGACGGCAACGACCAGCGACTGGCATGTGCCATCAGGGCCCCGGTAACCAAGGGTCCGGCGATGCTGGCAACCCCCCATACCGACCCCAGCAGTGCGGTCATGCGCAATAAATGCGAACCTGAAAAGCGCTGGCCGCAGGCCATCATCGACAGCACGTAAATGCCGCCTGCCGCGCCGCCCATGACAAACAAATCGGCCCACCAAAACAGCGTTGCAATAGTGAAAGGCAGTAGCAAAGCACTGCCGACCAGCACCGCCGCACAAGCGGTATGCACGCGGACCCGGCCCCACCGATCCGCCATCGCACCTACGACAATTTCTAAGGCAGTGTCGCCGGCCAGCACCACCGATGCCGATGCCAAAGCGTTGGGGGTGTCCATGCCCTGCGCCAGCGCGTAGACCGGTAGCAGGCTCAATACCAGCGTGTCAAACAGGGCGAAGAGCGCAGTGCTTATCACAATTACGGGGGCCGTGCGCAAGTCGCGTGGCCAATCGTGTTGCCGATCGGAGTGGGGTGCCTCGTCGCTTAAATTGCGCTGGCTCAAGCCGCGAAAAACCGGCCAGGCCAAGAGCATCAGGGCTGCGCACACGGCAAACGCACGCGCTGGGGAGACGCATTGCAAGACCAACGGCCCGCACAGTTGAAACAAAGTAAATAGCGTGCAATGGACCGCCAGCCAACGCCCGCGCTGTGCGTCTGGAATGGCCAGGTTGACCCAGGTTTCCACCATATTCAGAACCACGCCCAGCAATACGCCCAGAATAAAAAGCGCGACAGACAGGCTCCAAGCGTTGCCGAGTTGCTGCATGAACAGCGCCGTGGCCGCAGCGCCCAGACCGGCATATTCGATGGTCTTGCGTGCGCCGTAGCGCTGCACCGCAGGTTCACAAATGCCGATTGCCGCGACCAGGCCGAGCGCGTGAACGGCAATAATCAGGCCAATGGTGGCGCCACTGAAGCCTTGGCGGTCGAGCGCCAGGGCGGTGAGTGGCAGAAGGGTTCCGAGCGCCAGCCCCACCATGGAAATGGCACCCGTCAGGCACCAAAAATCCTTGCGGTCACGGCGACGCCAGACCGGGCGCACGCGCGCAGTCAACTGAGACACTCACTACTCCCTGATTGCTTTATTGGCGCCAACTATAACCGGCACCCATGACCGGTTAATGAACCGCAACCGCCAGCACAATACAGTGCAGTGTCGTGTTAATTAACTGCCAAGAAAGCGCTCGCAGATGATCTGTTGCTCCGGTACACCGGCTGCGCGCGCCACGCCGCTGGCGGCGTCAATCATGCCCGGTGGGCCGCACAGATAAATATCTGGACAGCCGTTTTCGGTACCCTCTGCGTCCGCCAATAAATCGTGCAAGCGGTCGACCGGATTGCCTGCGAATGCCAGGCTGTTGGCGGTCGCTTGCATCAGACAAACATCGCTTTGCAGTTGGGGCAGCTGGTGTCCCAGCGCTTTCAGCGTGTCCTGCATCACCAGGTCGGCACTGCAGTTGACACCATAGATGAGCCGAACCGGTGTGCGGTCCTGAAAGTCTGCCATGCGCCGCAAGATCGATAGCATGGGCGCCAGGCCGGTGCCGCCGGCCACCAGCCAGCGTGGTCGCAAGCTGTCGGTGGCGATGCCAAACGCACCCTGCGGGCCGCGCAGCCGCAAGGGGCTTCCGACGGACGCCCGGTTGCGCAGGTAGTCGGAAAACAGTCCCCCGGGTTGCAGTCGAATCAGAAACTCCAACCGGCCTTCCCAATTGTCGATGTTGGCCAGTGAATAGGCGCGGTAGTGGGGCGTTCCGGGAACGCCAATTTCCATGTATTGGCCTGGCTCAAACAGCGCAGCGACGCCCCGTGTCGGGTCGTCGTCTAGCTGCAGCGTGAGGTGCACAGTGTCGTTGGCAACCGACTCCAATGCGGTGATGTGGCCGCTGCGAAGTGGAATGTCGCCTTCTATTATTTTTTCCCGCGTGTAGGGCAAATCCACGGCAAGGTCACTGCGTGGCTGTGTGCAGCACATGAGAACAGCGCCCTCCTTTACCCCGCCGTGTTCTTGCGGCAGGGCTTGGGGGCTGTGTGTGCCCAGCGCAAAGCGGCCCGTGCGCACCTGCGCATAACAAGCGCCACAGCTGCCCTGTCGGCATTGGGCCGGCAGGGCAAAGTGGGCCCTGCTGGCGGCCGCCAAAATGGTTTCGTCGGCTTGGCAGGGCAGTTCAAGCGTCTGCCCGTCGCGCGTCGTCAATTGAACTTGGAATGTGCACATCAGGCGGCGTTGCGCTGCAAAGCAGTGGCAATATCGGTGTGCGCTTCGCCAATCGGACGCAGGGCAAATTTCTCCACCAGGATGTTCACCAAATTCGGCGTAAGGAACGCTGGCAGGGTCGGTCCCAGGTGGATATTGCGGATATTCAGTGCCAACAAAGTCAGCAACACGGCGGCGGCCTTTTGTTCGAACCACGAAACAATCAGTGTCAGCGGCAAGTCGTTGACACCGCATTCGAAGGCGTTGGCCAGTGCCACCGCAATCCGTATCGCTGAGTAGCTGTCATTGCATTGACCCAGATCGAGCAGGCGCGGAATGCCGCCAATATCGCCAAATTCATGTTGGTTGAAACGGTACTTATTGCAACCCAAGGTCATCACCACGGTGTCTTGCGGCGCCTGCTCGGCAAACTCGGTGTAATAGTTGCGACCCGATGCCGCGCCGTCGCAACCACCAATCAGGAAGAAATGGCGGATTGCGCCCGACTTGACGCCGGCAATCACCTGGTCGGCGACACCCAATACGGCGTCGCGTCCAAAGCCAATCGTGATGCGCTTTTCTTCTGCGGTGCTGGCGAAGCCGGGCAGCGCTTTGGCGGCTTGAATCAGACCGGTGTAGTCGTGATTTTCAATATGCCGGACACCGGGCCAACCCACTGGGCCGGTGGTGAAAATGCGTTGGCGATAGCTGGCGTGCGGTTCGATGATGCAATTCGATGTCATCAGAATTGGACCCGGGAAGCGCGCAAATTCAGTCTGCTGGTCTTGCCAGGCACCACCGTAGTTGCCTGCCAGATGGGCATAGGCCTTGAGCTGAGGATAGCTGTGGGCGGGCAGTAATTCTCCGTGCGTGTAAATCTGAATGCCGGTGTCTTTGGTTTGCTCCAGCAACTCGGACAGGTCTTTCAAGTCGTGTCCACTCACCAAAATCGCCTTGCCCGCAATCGGTGTGGTGCGCACCGCCGTGGGTTCGGGTGTGCCGAACTTGCCGGTATTGGCGGCATCCAGCAACTCCATGACGCGCAGGTTCAGCGTGCCCAAGCCCAGTGCACGCTCCAGCAGTGCGCCCATGTCGCTGGGTTTTCCGGCCAGGAAATCGAGGGCATTTTCAATGCCTTCGTAGACTTCTTCCGCTTCCTGGTCCAGCACGCAGGCGTGGTGGGCGTAGGCACACACACCTTTCAAACCGTAGAGTACCAGCGCCCGCAGGCCAATAATGTCCTCGCCAACGCGCTCGGCTTCGGAACGGATGCCGACCAACTGCACTACCGATTCGGCCGCGCTCGGGGTAAACGAAGGTTGCCAGACGGCCGGACCGACCAGCCCGGGCAAGGTGACGCCCTGTGCGCGCGCAGCCGTTTCGCAGGCGGCGCGTACGCGTTCGCGCAAGGCCACGACCTGCGGCAGCATCGCCACAAAGCGGCCGGCCGTGAAGTTCACATTGGTCAGCGTGGTGAACATGCCGTAGAGAATGAAGCGGCTGGCATCGCGGTCGGCAACGCCCAGACGGCGCGCTTGCACATTGATTTGTGCCAGTCCTTGCAGCAAGTAAATCAGTTGGTCTTGCAGGTCAGCCGTGGTGGCATCTTTCCCGCAAGTGCCCTTGCCGGTGGCACAACCGATGGCGGTTTCTGAACGATCGGTCTGCTCACATTGGTAACAAAACATAAGGTCTCCTACAGCTTGAATTTGCGCCTTCACGATTGAAAACGAATGCAATGGATTTAACTTGCATTTCCAATGCATGTTTTTGATCCAACGCAAATTCCGGTGCGTTAAGTCCTTGGGCCTTGCACTGACGCGGCGGTTTTATACAGGGTGAATTTGCAGTGAGCGCAGCAGGGTGCCGGTGCGGTGGACACTGACATCGGCGAGCGTGTATTCGTTGAGTCCGGTGTAAAACGCCAGGCGCGCCGACTCGAGTACGCCCATGAGGCCGCAAGTGCCCGCCAATAGGCACGGCGGTTTGCTGCAGTTCACCAGCGGCGCATTGCCCTCCAGCGCCAACAGGGCATCGCCAATGCGAATGGACATTGCCGGTCGGGCCAGGGAGATGCCCCCCACGCGCCCGCGCACCGCATGCACCAGCTGCGCCTGGACTAAGGTGTTAACGACCTTGGTCAGGTGGTTGAGTGGAACATCAAAAATGCGTGCGATTTCGGGAGTGGTCACGCGCTGGCCGGCTGGCACCTGCACCAGGTACATCAGGACCCGCAGGCCCAGATCGGCAAATCGCGTTAGTTGCATGGCGCAGATTGTCCCACACACGCAGTACGGCACAAGCATGCGCCAGGACGTGGCTGAATGTCGAACCCACGCATCGTGGGGCGCTCTTAATCCATGCGGCAGTTGCGGCATTGCTCTTGCCAAAAGCCGGATCGACGCTGGCATTGTGGCCGAGTTGCTTCCCGGCGATGGACAAAGCCAGTGCCAGCACCGAGACCGTGCCGAGGACGGCCGGATTGGTGGCAACGGCGGCGACCCACGGACTGCCAGGTGCTGTAATTTCTTGCGTGGCGCAAAACCGGCCACATACACATTCCCGGCTTTGACGGACGTGCTGTTTGCTGCTGCCGGCGCAACCCAGCGGTTTTCCGGATGTCGAGCTCAAATGAAAACTAGTGTATCGGAGGATTTAATTGAACCGCATAGTGATGAGCGTGCCGAAGTCTGAATCAACTCGACTTGAACTATTGCTCAGTTAGAGCTAAGTCGGCACTCTTACTATTCAGGCGACGCAAATCCCGACGTGCATTCCGCTGGAGAAATCAAATTTCACTTTACACAAAAACTGGTCTTATCGCGGTATCCCTTGCTGCGACTGGCATCGGTGCCTACGCCGCAAATAGTATGGAGAACGAGTCCGTATACCCAGTCCAAGGGAAGGCCTCCATCGTTCAGGCTATCGTCACAGTAGAACAGCATACCAACGGCAAAGCAGGGCGAGTCGAGCTTGAGCAATCAAAAACAAGATTGACTTGGGCCTGTATTCACTTCACTCAACGCATTCAAAATCATCACGATGATCATGTTGACTGTGTCAGCTGATCCGATCCCAGACCAATATGCAAAAAATCAACGAAACCCTGTTCCTACTTATTAATGCGCCGGCTACACCCGATGTATTCCTGTTGGCCATTGCCAAAGTGCTGGCCGAGCAAGCCATCTGGCTTGCACCAATGACTTTGATCATAGGGTGGCTCAGAGGTGACGAACACACCCGTAAATTGATGCTGGAGGCGGCTGCCTCTGGTTTGGCTGGGTTGTTGATTAACCAGGTCATTGGTTTTTATTGGCAACACCCGCGCCCATTTATGCTGGGGCTCGGCAACACCTTCATCCCTCATGTGGCTGATTCTTCATTTCCCAGCGACCACTTGACCTTGTTGTGGAGCATCGCATTTAGCTTTCTAATGCACCAGCGCCCGCGCTTTGCCGGCGTAGCGCTGGCACTACTCGGTTTGCCAGTCGCTTGGGCTCGTGTTTACCTCGGCGTGCATTTTCCGATGGATATGGTGGGGGCTGCACTGGTGGCCGGCTCAAGTGCCTACCTCTGCTTTCGTGAGGAGCGATGGTTTTTGGAACATTTTTACCGCTGGACAAGCGCAATCTACCGTTGGCTCTTTGCCAAGCCGATACACCGTGGCTGGATACGCCCATAGTGGTAATGTCAGATTTGGCGACGTCGCGGAGACATTGTCTATTCTCGGACTGCGCTGGCACGATCACTCCATCCGCCGAGAAAAGAAGCAGAGTAAAGGTTGGAATTGGTCAACTTAATTTCGATCAAGGCACATGTCAAGTTAACCAGTTCAGTGGAAAAGCCGCAACGATTGGATGCTATGCGCCCACCATTGCACATTTCATGGGTCGACGCTCGGGTATGTACCTGCGGGGTTTTGTAGTCGTCAATGTCTTGGGTGCACTGTTTTGGCTTGGCAGTTTGATAATGGCTCATTTCTCGCTATGGCTCAAAAATTTCAGGATTAATCCATGCGTGTTTTGCTAGTTGAAGACGATCGAATGATTGGTGATGCTGTGTCGCAGTCACTCAAGGAGGCAAGCTATGCCGTGGACTGGGTGCGTGACGGGTTGGCCGCTTTGGACACCCTGGTGGCTCAGGTGTATGACGTAGTTTTGCTTGACCTTGGATTACCTAGAAAGGACGGAATGGAGGTGCTACGAGGCATTCGTGCCAAGAACAACCCAGTTCCGGTTCTTGTGATTACAGCCAGAGACACCTTGGACGATCGGATACTCGGCCTGGACAGTGGCGCCGATGACTACATACTCAAGCCGTTCGAAATAGCCGAGCTACTGGCACGCATGCGGGCCGTTGTGCGACGAAAAGGAGGGGTGGCGGGCCCCGTGTTGACCAACGGCACCATTTCGCTGGACCCTGCTACACGGGAAGCCGATGTGAATGGGGAGGCGGTTGGACTCACGGGCAGAGAATTTTCACTGTTAATGGCGCTACTGGTACGGCCGGGGGCCATCTTGTCTCGATCGGATCTGGAGGATCGCATTTATGGATGGAACGAGGAAGTAGACAGCAATGCTGTAGAGTTCATCATTCATGCATTGCGTAAGAAGCTAGGTGCTGAAGTCATCAAGAATGTCAGGGGGATGGGATGGATGGTCGCCAAGTGCAAATAGGGCAATCGTTACAGGCCAGGCTCGGGGTTTGGATGACCAGTGTCATTACTGGATTTGCTTTGATCGCGGGGCTCGTTTCGTTTGGCTCTTCTTACAAAGAGGCGAACGATTTGCAGGACGATCAGCTTCTGCAAATTGCACTGTTGGCGAGCAACCATTTTTTGAATCCACCAATCCAAGGTGCCGATACAAAGGCCAATCTCAATGACTCTGATTCACGGGTAATTCTGCAATTTATTACGCCTTCCGGTAGTGCGAAGTCGGGGATAGACAGAGGGAGCGCCGAACCGCTACTAAAGTTGCCAGAAAGCCTTTCAGAAGGCATTCAGACGCTGATCATCAACGATGAAACTTGGCGCATCATGGTTAAAACCTTGGGCAATGGCGGGCGTGTGGTGGTCGGTCAGCAAACCGCGGTTCGCAATGAAATAGCCCGCGACAGTGCATTGCGGACCTTGTTACCATTCGTCCTTTTAATACCAATTTTGTTGTTGCTGGTCAGCGCACTGATCAGTCGTATGTTCAAACCGGTCAAGGAGCTTGCGATTGACCTGGACCAGCGCGATCCACAGGATTTGCGAGAAGTCGCTGATCACCATGTTCCCTCAGAAATCCATCCGTTTGTTATCGCCATAAATAAACTGCTATCCCGCGTGGCGCAAACGATGGCGATCCAGCGCCGTTTCTTAGCGGATGCCGCGCATGAATTGCGCTCACCTTTGACGGCACTTTCATTACAGGCGCAAAGACTGGCGTCATCTGATATGTCATTGCAAGCCAGGCAACGCTTGGATGATTTACAAGGTGGGCTAGAGAGATCCCGACAACTGCTGGATCAGTTGCTGGCCTTGGCCCGCGTACAAGAAAGCGCGAAAGTACAGACTTCGAGCGTTTCCGTACGGCATATCGTTAATGAAGTTATGGAAGATTTAATCCCGCTCGCCCAGGCGAAAAATATCGATGTAGGTATGGTGGGCGAACAAGATGCCAATTTGCGTGTTTCAGAAATTGATCTGAAAACTTTGCTAAAAAATCTGATTGACAACGCCATCCACTACACACCGGTAGGAGGCAAGATCGATCTGCACATCAGCAGCGTTACGGGCAAGGCCATTCTTCAAATTCAAGATACCGGTCCTGGCATTCCGGATGATGAACGAGAACGCGTATTCGATCCGTTTTACAGAGTACTGGGCAACGGTGAGGTGGGGTCTGGACTGGGCCTGTCCATCGTGAAGGCGATTACTGACCGATTTGGTGCTGAAGTTACGCTTCAATACGTTAACGATCAAGAAAAGTTTGGATTGAGCGTGGTTGTGGAGTTCCCAAACGATTGCCTGTGAGTTCCCCCAGTTTGCCCTAAAGACGTGAACGAATGTGTTGCCTCCAGAAGCAGGTTCACTTACCAACGTTCTTTAATACCGGTGACCATAGCCTTGATCAAGCGCGTACGCTCCACGCGTCCCATCACGATCGCCGCCAGTGCATGTAACGTGGCGAGGCTTATCAGTACATTACCGATGTCGCGGTGCAGATTCTGCAGCCACTCTTCCCCCCAATAAGCATCCAGCGTCTGCATCCATCCAGTGGTGCCCAGCGCCAGAACTGTGGCCATTAAGGCCAGCATCATCAATGCCCCCACGGGGTTGTGTCCTTGTGTAGCGATATGGTTTCCTGACTTCACCTGACGAATGTGGTGAGCCAACCTGCTGGGTGTCGGAAAGAAGTCTGCAAATCGTGCGTGGCGAGAACCGATGAAGCCCCAGATGATACGCGATATCACCAACGTAACGGCCATATAGCCTACGATTTGGTGGATGATTTTGCCATCGTCCAGTACGAAATAATTGAAGGTCACGCATGAAACAAGCGACCAATGAAATGTCCGTACAAAAAGGTCCCACACGGGCTGGGAATAGAATGTTGCTGCTTGTTTCATTGTTACCCCTTGAAGCGCCTGGATTATTTCGCCTGAGCGCCGGTCTCTGGGTCGAAAGACATTTCAACGCGCTTGCCGGTTTTGTCGTGGCCGTAAATCTCGTAGCAACCGTTGGTGACCTTAAGGGTCTTGATCATGTAGCCTTGGGTCTCCATGCTTTGTTTGAAGCTGGCCTGGCTCATCCACTTGTCTTTGGCGGCATGGCAGGTCGGTTCGGCCATGACAGCGCTTGAGATGGCAATAAGGGCAGACAGTACGAGTAGCGATTTCATAAATTAGAGTTCCTTAGTTGATTGCACCCACATCGGGTACGCAGAACTAAATTGTTGCGGTGCATTATTAGGCGAGACTTAGCAATCAGGTAGCACGGTTTTAAATCTACACAATGAGTGCCCCAGACTTTGGGTTGGCTCTAACTTTTAAGGGAATGGAACAATGAGAAAGTCAACCAAGTTTCCTCGCGAAGTCCGCGAAAGGGCCGTGCGCATGGTGCAAACACGCCGTGGCGAATATCCATCGCGATGGGACGCCATTTAATCTGTAGCCCCGAAAATTGGTTGCTTACCGAAAATCGTCAACGAATGGGGACGCCGGGCTAATTTGATTGCCGCAACTGGGCCTGCGTGGTGATAGCTACGCCAATGCTCTGGCGGAAACGATGCACGGCTTGTACAAGGCCGAATTGATTCTCCGCAGGGCACCTAGGAAAAACAAGGAATCGCTGAAACTGCGACGCTGGAATGGGTGCCTTGGTTTGACAACTACCGACTAGTGGAACCGATTACTTATATTCCCCTGACCTGCCGAAGCTGAAGAAAAATACTATTGGCAATTACCCAGTCAGATAGCGGTACCCGCCTGACTTAAACCAACGGGCTTCTACGAAACCCGGGGCGCTTCATCTCCGCCGTGTCGACGTTTTTCGATCAGGGCAGAGACATCCTTGTTCAGAAATTAATTCATCGGTCTGGATAAGCTAAATCTGCGCGGCGGTTCTGGGCGTGAGAAGCTTCATCATGTCCATTAGCCTTAGGCTTTGTTTTTCCAAAACTGATGGCTTCCAATTGAGACTCTTTGACGCCGAATACTTTGAGAGCCGTAACCACTGACTGGGCACGACGCTGTCCTAGAGCCAAGTTATATTCCTCACCACCCGCTTCATCCGTATTGCCTTCAATTCGAACCTTGATGTCTGGATTGGCCGCCAAATATTTTCCGTGCATTTCTAGAAGTCCCGATGCTTCCGCCTTCAAGGCTGCCTTATCAAAATCAAAGTAGAAGCTGCGATCACGAGACAATTGGTTATTTGGGTCAAGGTAAGGTGGCAACGCATTTGCCCCAACTTTTGCGGCGGTGGTCGGCGTAGCTGCCGTTGAATTTACGGTGACTGGCATCTGGGCTGAGGCAGCAATTTCTGGTTTTTGACTTGGTGCAGGTGCAACGGGAGCGCTGCTGCACGCACCCAAAAAGACGGCAGGCATCAGTGCTGCAAAAAAAGCAATTCGCTGTAATTTATTCATTTTTTCTCCGTTAAAAGACGCAGAACTCCTGCAAACCCATCTCATCCTATAAATTCTCACGAACCAAACTTAGGCGAAACTTAATTTTTCAACGTATTACAGGTTGAAATTCCGGAATGAATTTAAGTGTCATTTAAGTCGATTGAGTTGACACTTCTGCTCTCCCACGCCTAACGAGGCAGCATATAACAACGTATCGTCATAATGTCGCATTTCTTCATAGGTGTAATAACGATCGCTTTGGTTAGCACTGCAAATGCAGCACAGCCAACGAAATTAAGCTCTCAACATGCCATCGTAATTCGTGATGACACCGGATCGGTTCTACTGGAAAAGAGTGCGGATGTAGCCGTACCTATTGCATCCCTTACAAAACTGATGACTGCCATGGTGGTACTTGATAGTCATCCCGACATGCAACAGACAATTTCAATTAAAAATGAGGATGTGGATGAACTCAAGCACAGCATGTCACATATCCCGATTGGCACCACTCTGACACGTTCAGAAATGTTGCACGTTGCACTAATGGCCTCTGACAACCGTGCCGCTGCATCGCTCGCGCGCACTTACCCTGGTGGGGTAACCGCATTTATAAGTGCTGTTGATAAGAAAATTCATGCTTTGGGAATGCACAACACTGTGATACGAGAGCCAACGGGACTGTCGCCAGAAAATAAATCAACTGCAGCGGACTTGGCCAAGATGGCAGTCGAGGCCTCAAAGTACCCTGAAATTGAACGCAACACTACCGCTCGCACGGATTCGATACGTATGAATGGACATCCTTATACGTTACACAATACGAACCGACTTGTTGGGGCGCCCGGATGGAATGTGCTGTTATCAAAAACAGGTTTTACTAATGAAGCGGGGCATTGCTTAATAATGCGTATCCTTCAATCCGGGGTCCGCGCAACCTTGGTATTGCTCAACGCGGGAGGCAATTCATCAAGGACGATTGATGCACAGACAATTCGAAGAATTTTGGGGCGCACAGCTGTGCGTTGAAAACTATGCGCTTGCTGTTAGTCGAGGATGACCTCATGATCGGTGAATCTGTTCTGGATCTATTGCGAGATGAAGGCTATGCGGTTGACTGGGTCAAAGACGGTCAGCTTGCGCTGTCAACGCTCTCTAGTCAGACGTACGATTTGGTATTACTTGATTTGGGTTTGCCGAAAGTGGATGGGCTCTCGGTCTTACGAACTATGCGCATGAATCGCGACTTAACGCCCGTATTAATCGCGACGGCAAGAGACGCGATTCACCAAAAAATTGAGGGACTTAATCTTGGTGCCGATGACTATGTAGTCAAGCCCTATGATCTCGATGAATTGTTAGCGCGAATTCGCGCATTATTGCGGCGAATGATGGGCTTGGCTGAGGGTGTGTACACAAATTCAGGGGTGGTTGTAGACGTTACAACGCGTGAAGTTACGGTTCATGGTCAAAGTGTTGTTTTGTCGGCTCGCGAGTGGGCAGTGCTTGATTTATTGTTGGCCCGACCCGGGACAACTTTTTCTCGAAAACAAATTGAAGACAAGTTGTACAGCTGGAAAAACGAGATCAGCAGTAATGCGATAGAAGTTTATATCCATGGACTGCGGAAAAAAATGGGTAACGGACTAATACAGAACGTCCGCGGGGTGGGCTATTTAGTGCCTCGATCCGATACATAAAAGCTGCGATGTCGAATTCGCTTAAAGCACGCTTGTTATGGCTTTTATGCGCAGCAATTGTGGCCATTGCTTGCGGACAAGCTGTTATTGCATATCAAACTGCGTTGGCTGAAACAAGCTCGATTTTTGACTATCAAATGCAGCAAATGGCAAAGTCTCTGCGTAAGGGGTTACCTATTAGTAACGACTTTGGTCGTAAAACGATTGATCCCGAGACTCAAGATGAAAAATTTGACTTTGTCGTACAGATATGGGCAGCTGCCGATGGTCGCCGCATATTCCGCTCCACAGAGCGAGCTGGTTTACCCCGACAATCTACGATAGGCTTTTCGAGTATTTACGTTAATGGAGCTGCTTATCGCATTTATCTCACCAGTGACGGAGATAAGTTTATTCAGGTCGCTCAATACTTGGGGGCGCGTCAAGGGCTGGCGCGCACGCTGGCGCTGCGTACCGTCAGCCCAATTGGATTACTTGTTCCGATTTTGCTTATTTTGGTATGGTGGGTAGTCAGAACTTCTTTGGCCCCTGTTGATCGAGTACGCCAACAAGTTGCTAGTCGCAATGCGGATAGCCTTGATCGAGTCAGTGAGGACGAAGTTCCTGACGAAGTTAGACCGTTGGTACAAGAGCTAAATTTGCTTTTTTCCCGGGTCTACCAAGCATTCGAAGCTCAGCGAAATTTTGTTTCGGATGCTGCCCATGAATTGCGTTCCCCGCTAGCAGCACTAAAGCTCCAGGTGGAGGGATTGCGCCGTGCGCAGAATGTTGTTAGCCGCGAGATTTCGGTTCAACGGCTTAATGCGGGCGTTGACCGAGCGACACATTTAGTAGAACAACTTCTCATTTTGGCCCGCCAGCAAGCTGTTGGATTGGGGGGGATTTTAAGATCTCCGATTGAAGTATCTCATCTCGTTCAGACGGTGATTGAAGAGTTGACCGTAAGAGCCAGTGCTCGCAACATCGATTTATTTATGCTTCCCGCTATTCACTTTGAAATAAATGGTCAAGAGGAAGCCTTGCGAGTTTTAATTAGGAATTTGATAGAAAACTCTATCAAATACGCTCCGCAGGGTGGGCGCATTGAAGTTTCTTTGTATCGTTCTCAGCGTGCATGCGTTTTCCAAGTAGACGACAACGGGCCAGGCATCCCCCTTGCGGAGCGAGTTCGCGTATTGGACAGGTTTTATCGAATAGCCAATGCAGAGAGCATAGGAAGTGGGCTTGGATTGGCCATAGTTCAGACAATAGTCAATCAGCATGGTGCGCATATGGATTTCGATAGCGCCCCGGTTCTCGGGGGACTGCGCGTCCGAGTTTATTTCGACATGGTTTTGCGTTAATTAAACCTGAGATAGCCCCCTGATTCTCCGGACCCGTCCTATCGCTTATCTTTGGAGATAGGAATAGGACTATGAATACGACTAAGCATACAGACTCCGTTGAAGTCATTTTGAAAGACCAGCGCCGTAGGCGCTGGTCCCCCGCAGAGAAAGCCGCCCTGGTTCGGCGCACATACGAGCCAGGCATGAGCGTGTCGTTGGTGGCACGCCAGGAGGGAGTGGCGGCTAGCCTGTTGTTCCTGTGGAGGAAACTCGAACGCCAAGGTGCTTTGGCTGCGGTATCTGCAGGTGAAGCGGTGGTGCCGGCCTCGGAACTGGCAGCAGCCCGAGCCGAGATTGCCAAGCTGCAGCGCATTCTGGGCAAGAAGACCCTGGAGAATGAAATTCTCAAGGAAGCTGTGGAGTACGCCGCAGAAAAAAAGTGGATTGCGCGCTCGTATGTTCATGAAGTGCATCATCGCTACGAAGACTGGCGCGATGGCCGCGAGGGCCGCACTCCACGGGGAGATGCGCAGTTGCTTGCCGAGATTCCGGAGCATATTGCCGAGCTGCCCAGCTACGGCTACAGGTGCTGTAATCGAAGGCACGGGTGGTTTATGCAAATTGCGCCAAGCGGATCCACGTCGCGGTAAAGGAAAGCGCGGCGGCCTGAGGGTTATTTATTACTGGTGGTTAGGTGGTGATCAGTTTTGGCTTTTTACCGTCTATGACAAAGACCAGGCAGATGATCTGACGCCGGCACAACGCAAAGTAGTTAAACAACTGTTGAAAACTGAATTGGAAAGCCGCAAGCCCATAGAAGGAGACCATGATGAGCATTAAACGCGATATTTTTTCCGAACTGGCAGAAGGGCTCGACGCCTTGAAATCAGAGCGCGAAGGTAAGCTCACCCTGCGCACCTTCAAGGTTGAAAGCAAACCATTGCCGGAGTTGTCGCCGCAAGAGGTACTTCAGGTGCGCGAACGATTGCACTTGTCCCGCCCCGTATTTGCGAGCTACCTGCGCACCAACCCGCGAACGCTTGAAAATTGGGAGCAGGGTCGGGCAAAGCCCAATGCACAAGCTTCGTTACTCATTCGAATGGTGGCGCAGTTTCCAGACATGGTGCAGCGTCTCGCAGCGATTTAGTGCAGTTCGACGAGTCAATTTGTTGGAATTCAGAACTGAAATTTATTTTGGCTTCGCCGCGAAAGCGGCCATACGAATTGTTCCCCCGTTTGGGTGTGTTGCATGCGCCACACCGGTAAGCAGCCGCGTGAGCGAGAATCTTTCCGCCGTTGAGGACTTTTGCAGCCGCCTGGAAGTTCTCCCCTACGGCGCCAAGGCCGCCCAGCACTACGGCGCCATTCGTTCCGCCCTGGAAAAGCTCGGCCAGCCCATCGGTGTGAATGACCTGCACATTGCAGGTCACGCACGCAGCGAAGGCTTGGTGCTGGTGACGAACAACATGTTGGAGTTCATGCGCGTGCCTGCGCTCGAAGTGGAGAATTGGGTGCGCCCGGGCCAGTAAACCGCGGGGCGGCCGTGAATGGGCCACACAACAGCGCGGTGACCGTCACGGCCAGTTTGCCGCGATAGCAGCCATTTGCGTTCGAGCGACCACTAGGCCACTGTCAAATGGATGTACTCCCGCGAACGTTCACTTGTTGAAATAGTCAACCTTTGACCCGGTGGATGGACGGATTGGCCGTTAAAGTCACGCAATGCACATCGCCATACTCACATTTGACGGGTTCAATGAACTCGATTCCTTGATTGCGCTAGGTATTCTTAATCGGGTCAAGAAGCCTGATTGGCGGGTTACTCTGGCCTGCCCCACGCCTACCGTCACGTCTATGAATGGCGTGACATTGCAGGCTCAGTCTACGCTGGCAGACGCGTGCCAGGCGGACGCGGTCTTATTTGGCAGTGGTATGAAGACCCGCGACATTGCCAATGATGAGCGAGTCATGTCCCAGTTGATGTTGGACCCGGCAAGACAACTCGTTGGAGCCCAATGCTCGGGGACGCTAATGCAGGCGAAGCTCGGGCTTTTAAAAAAGATTCCTGCTTGTACTGACCTACTTACAAAACCCTGGGTGCAGGAGGCTGGTGTAGAAGTGCTGAATCAGCCGTTCTACGCTGATGTCAATCTGGCGACCGCAGGCGGATGCTTGGCATCACAGTATTTAGCGGCTTGGGTCATCGCGCGGTTTGAGGGTTTAGATGCGGCAAAATCCGCCATGCACTATGTGGCCCCTGTCGGGGAAAAAGAGCAATACGTTGACCGGGCCATCTCGAACATCACACCATATTTGCCTGCCTAATTTTTCCCTTACCGGCGTTGGCCAATGACCGGAGTCAGCCTACCTCGGCCAGGTAGCCATGGCGAAGACGGGTTCATTTGGAAATTCACTCGGATAGGGGATTGCCAGTGGTGGCCGCACATGTCAACGTTGTCGCGTAATGTGTATTCCAGCCGACCGTGACCGCTCATTCCGGCGGATCGTGACCGTCGATTCCGATTTATCGTGACCGACCATTCCGGTCGATCGTGACCGTTTTTGGGCTGTGACCGGAATCACCGGTCACGATACCGGAACGGTATATCGCAGCTTCTGATATTGCGCATATTTCCAATCTCTGTACGGGTAGCCTCCCAGCCTTTGTCACTTTGGCTGGACCAGCATGCCCGATATTCGAAGGATTTCTATGCGCAAGATACGGGACGTTCTGCGTCTCAAACTCGAGGCTCGCCTCTCCCACGAACGCATCGCCGCAGCGCTGCATATCTCCAAAGGAGTTGTCACCAAATACATCAATCTGGCCGCTAATGCCGATCTGAACTGGGGGCAAATCGCCGCTTTAGACGACACCACCCTACACAACCGGCTGCTGGGCACGACAGTGCGCGCCAGTAACTTCGTTACCCCCGACTATGCGCAAATGCATCAGGAACTGCGCCGCAAAGGCATGACGATGATGCTGCTGTGGCAGGAACACGTCGAACGCTACGGTGCGGCAAATACGCATAAATATTCCCAGTTTTGCGAGAACTACCGCATCTATGCAAAGCGCCTCAAGCGCAGCATGCGTCAGGTACACCGCGCCGGTGAGAAGTTGTTCATTGACTACGCAGGTCCGACCATTGAACTCAACAGCGGGGCACGGGCGCATATCTTTGTGGCGGCTCTGGGTGCATCGAGTTTTACCTACGCCTGCGCTACGCCGCGCGAGACCATGTCCGATTGGCTGGGCGCCACCGCGCAGGCATTGCGCTATATCGGCGGTGTACCGCAACTCATCGTGCCCGACAACCCCAAGGCGCTAATTGCCGATGCCAACCGCTATGAGCCCCGCGCCAATGAGACTGTCATGGACTTCGCCCGCCACTATGGCACGTCGTTTCTGCCAGCACGACCCTACCGCCCCCAAGACAAAGGCAAGGTGGAGTCGGCTGTACAGGTGGTCGAACGCTGGATCCTGATGCGCCTGCGCCATCAGCGCTTTGAGAGCGTGGATGACGTCAATGAAGCCATTGCGCCGCTGCTCGATCAACTCAACGCCAAGGCGTTTCAGAAGCTGCCGGGTAGTCGCGCCAGCGCCTTTGCCGAGTTTGACGCGCCGGCCTTACAACCACTACCGACCCAGAGCTGGGAACTGGCGGTTTATAAGACGGTACGGGTTCACGTGGACCAGCACATCGAATTCGAGGGGCATCGCTACAGCGTTCCGCACGCGCTGATAGGGCAAGTCCTAGAGGCACGGGTGACTGCCCGTACGGTTGAGTTGCTGTACGCCGGACAACGCGTGGCTTCCCATGCACGCAGTGCAGCCCCGGGAACTTACAGCACACAACCGGCGCATTTGTCTGCGGCACACCGATCCCATTTGCAGTGGACGCCGGAGCGGCTGATCCACTGGGGTAGCAGCATTGGCATGGCCACTGCAGCATTGGTGCGCCGCTTACTGTACAGCCGCAAGCACCCCGAACACGGCTACCGCGCCTGTCTGGGGTTGCTGTCGCTGGCCAAGCGTTATGGTAATACCCGACTGGAAGCGGCCTGTGTGTTGGCACTAGAGCTGGGCACAACCCAAAGTCGCCACGTGCGCGACATCCTCAAGAGTGGCGCAGACCAGACGCGCAATGACAGTGCGCCCGAATGGACCAGTCCGCAGCATGTACATGTGCGCGGTCCGGATTATTACCAGTGACGCGGCCCTCTAACCCTCCACTGAGACCTATACCGCCCAAAACTATTGTCATGATGATGAACGCAACGATTGAACAACTCACCACATTGCGCCTGGCCGGCATGGCCCAAGGCCTGCAAGAGCAACTCACGCAGCCCGGGATGACGGGCATGAGCTTTGAAGAGCGCATCGCACTGCTAGTGGACCGCGAAGTGCACTGGCGCAACGACAAGCGCCACGCCCGGCTACTCAAGGAGGCCAAGCTCCGATATGGTCAGGCCAGCATTGAAGATTTAGATAGCCGCGCTGGGCGCGGTGTGGAACGCAAGGCGGTGATGAGTCTGGCGCTGGGTGATTGGATTACCAGTGGCCACAGCGTCTTAATCACGGGCCCCACCGGCGCAGGGAAATCCTGGCTTGCGTGTGCGCTGGCCCAGTACGCCTGCCGGCGCGGTCACTCGGCCTTGTACCAACGGGTGCCGCGTCTGGGCGAGGAACTTCGGCTTCGCCATGGCAACGCCACCTTTGGCAAATGGCTGCTTCAATTGTCCAAGATTGACGTCTTGCTGCTCGACGACTGGGGCATGACGGCCATGGATGCACAAACGCGTGCTGACCTGCTGGAAATCATTGATGACCGGGCCACCCACAAAGCCACCATCATTACCAGTCAGTTGCCGATTGAACACTGGCATGCATGGATTGGCGACGCCACGATCGCCGACGCAATCCTGGACCGCATCATGCAAAAGAGTCACCGATTCACACTGACGGGGGAGTCGCTACGCAGTCCCCAAAAGGGAGCTAAAAAGGAGGCTCAAATAGACCGATCGTGACCGGTCTGACTAAAATTACCAGGCGCAATATTGGACGCTGTTTTATCGGTCACGATCGACCGGAATCGGCGGTCACGATGGTCGGAATACGCACTAATGCCAAAAACGTTGTCTGGGTGGCTGGTTGAGGCAGTCGCAGGGGTAGTCGTATTTTTTTATGGGTGGGCGTGCATAGAAATTATTCTCTGGCTTCAAGCTCGAACGGACCAAATCATTCAGGCGAAAGCGCTGGGTATTTTGGTGGCGCTGTCGCTTGGTGCAGGGGTATTTGTCGCTGCCTACTTTGGACGCCAATTTCTGGTGGCTAATTTTGAGTACTTCTAAAACATTCAGTCAACTTCGCCGCGATAGCTGCCATTCGCAAATCCACAATTCGGTACCAAGGCGAGTGTCGATGAGCGGCGTATCCCTTTAGTCGCTACTCCAATCCTTCAATTGTTGAATCGTCGCAGTGACACCGCCACAGACGATGATTGCGACCTTCTTGAATTCCCTAATTTCTTCAACGTTTTCGTAAACTGCGGCGAGGGCAGCACCGCAGGCTGGCTCGACCACTAACCGATGGTCGAGTATGAAAGACTTGCAAGCTTCTACAGCTTGTTTATCACTGACGACCACACTGCGAATTGAATGCTGCTTAGTCCATTCATAGGCTTGTTTGGCAACTTTGCGTGCCCCTAGTGAAGTTGCAATGCTCGTAATACCCGGAAGTTCGACTGGGTGCCCTGCCTTGACTGCATGGGAAAACGAATCTGCACCGTTGGTTTCAACGGCTATTACCGGAACAGTCTTCAAATTGTTCCTTTGTAGACCCTCCACAACTCCACAGAGCAAGCCACCGCCGCCAACCGAAAGCACAATAGCATCCGGAACGCTCTCGGAACGGGCTAATTCGTCGACCATAGATGCATGTCCGCGCCATAGCAGTTCGTCATCGAATGGATGTATGAATGCATCCCCACTTCTAACCATTGATAGGGCCAAAGTATTTGCCTCCTGCCATGAAGCCCCATGTACCAAGACTTCAGCGCCCTCTTGCCGAATCAATGTCTTCGCTCTTTCCGTCGTCGTTTCTGGAACCACGACGAGGACAGGTATCGAGAGCATTCGCCCCGCGTATGCAACCGCGATTCCGGCGTTTCCACCAGATGACGAAACAAATCTGACGGCACCATTCTTGACTGCATCCTGGCACTTCAGTCCAACGCCGCGAATCTTGAAAGAACCAGGTGGTTGAAGTGCTTCCATCTTGAGCCAGATACTTCGCCCTGAATGGATGGTCAGTGCGCGTGATTCAATGTAGGGGGTTTCGATGTAGAGTGGAGGCATGGCGTCGGCTTTGATTGATTTCGGTATTTTCGTTCAAGCAAAGGCGTTCCAACGATTGAACTTAATGAAAATCGGTTTTCAGCCCATGCCAGAATGGCGTTATGCCGCGAAAGCTGACGTTAGCATTTGACACTGATACTTCCGATTAGTCCGGAATCGACGTTGCATTGATACGCCCATGACAACTTTGTCGTCCGATATACCAGCCGCGTTGGAGTTGTTTTGTGTAGATTTTGACTGGTACGTGGGGCACGTCCGTTCCCTTGCAATGAGTCCAGAAAAGTGCTGCGCTGACCAAGGAAATTACTTGGTTTCGGGAGAACTCTTTTACTTCTTATTGCAGCCAACTCAATTGATTGATGACCCGCTCGGCCAAGTCACAAAAGAGCAGAAGTCGGCTGTCGAGAGGCTTCGGGAAATTGTCCGGCTGGTTCCGATTGAAGCGAGGAGCGGGGGGCCGACTGCTTCCGAATCTCTTGTAGATATGCAGCAGCCTTCCTGGGACTCGCCGCGAAGACTCGCCAATGAGCTACTTATTGTCTTGGCACCCCTTGCGGTGGCCCGTGATGCCTTCTATTCACAGTGAACGCCCTTTCGCTCCCTGTTACAGTGGCTGGCCGCTAGGCCGCGTTTGCAGGTGTTCACGACTGGCAGCTTCAGGGCGGTCCAGTTCGATCGCTGTTAGAAGCTCTTCGTGTGTTTCGGCATCGTGCCCAAAGCGGAAATTGCGCATGCCAGTTTGCGGACATGAACTAAAGCCAGGCGTCAACTTTCAAAAGAGCAAGAATTCCCATGATTGCAAACATTGCAGCGGCTATCGAGTGAACCAGTTTCATCGGAATTTTCTTGGAAAAGCGATCGCCCACAAATACCGCTGGCACATCGGCAATCAGCATGCCCAGCGTGGTGCCAATCACCACCATAACGGGATTTGGAAAGTGCGCGGCCATGGCCACCGTGGCGATCTGCGTCTTGTCCCCCATCTCCGCCAAAAAGAAGGTAACCAGAGTGGCACCAAAGACACCCAAGTGCTTCGCGACCTGAGTCTCTTCCTCTTCGATCTTGTCCGGAATGAGGGTCCACACCGCCATTCCGAGAAATGACACCCCGACCACCCAACGAAGCACCTCTGGGGTCAACATCGATGTGATCCAGGCACCCAATGCGCCTGCAAGACCATGATTAACGAGCGTTGCGCAGAGAATTGCCGCGATGATGGGGAGAGGTTTTTTGAATCTCGCTGCCAGAACAAACGCGAGAAGCTGAGTCTTGTCGCCGATCTCTGCCAGTGCGACCACACCCATTGAAGTGAAAAGTGCTTCCATTTTTAAGTTCCCAGGCCGGGCAAAAAGACAATTGACCACGCGCCTCCCCGGCCAAACCGGAGGCTGCATGGTCAAAGGTCTTGCCAAGTCGGAAACCGCTTACGCCATGATCGTGTGGATCAAGTGTGTTGACGCAAGCGCCTTCGGTTCATCGAAGGCCGGCTACTCCCCAGTGACGGAGCGAATCTTAACCGAAAGCCTCAGTTGGCCGTGAGCTGCATCAAGGCTTGAACGCCCATGAGCACAGCCACAAGTGCCATCAAACCGCTGGAAAAGTAAGGCATCTTGCGGGCCAGATCACTGAACCTGCCATTGCCAAAGCGTTTGCCAACCTGGCGCGCACCCCAAGCGGCGATAACCCCAACGCTGACCAGTGAGATCGCCAATCCCAGGCTGAAGCTGGCCACCATGACTGCACCCAACGTAAATCGCTTCAGGTGCAAGCAGATCATCAGAATCGTCACCGATGCCGGACATGGCACCAAGCCACCAGTCAAACCAAACATTGCAATCTGACCCGTTGTCACCTTCTGCCCCACAAAGCGGCGCTTGATGTCTTCGGCATGAGCCCGTTCATGGGCATCCTGATACGTACCATCGCCACCCAGCAAATCATCAGCGACATCGTGGTGGTGCCCATGATGGTGGTCTCCATGGGCGTGATCATGGTCAGCCTCGGAAAAACTGACCTCGAAACGATGGATGTGGTCACCATGCCCCATGCACACAACTGCCTCGAATTCATGGGGTTCGGGAATCTCCTGAACAGACTCCAAGAACTTTCCAGATGGCTTGAGTTCGAAGGTCTGCTTTGATCCGTCAGGACGAAGGGTTTCAACCGATACCGTATCGTGATCATCGAAGCCCTTGGCGGCCATGCTGTTGTCATAGGCATGGAGACGGAAACGCGGGGGAACGCCCGTCTCGAACACCTCCAACTCCACAACGCCATGTCCCGTGTTGATGATTTTGCCGCCGTGAGGGGCATGCTGGTGGGCCTTTGCAGCCAGATCATCGCGCCGCGTGCGCACGAACATCCAGATGGACACGCCAATCACCAACACGGCAGACAGCAGCATGAAGTAGGGCTCAGTCTGTTCGGCGATCAACTCGTTCCCGAAATTCAAAGCGGCGGCAGCAAGCGCCCATACGATCAACGAATGGGAAAACGCTGCGCAAAGTCCCAGAAGGGCAGCTTGGCCAACGGACCCTTTAACGGCAATGATGAACGAAGCCATCATGGTCTTGGAATGACCTGGCTCTAGCCCATGCAAAGCACCGAGCAATATGGCAGTGGGAATGAAGACCCAGAGATTCGTGGCGCCTTGTTGAATGAGTTCTGCGATGGGTGGCATGTGGGGGATGATTTTGTCTTTGTATGCAGATTGGATACTATACCCCAGTATACTTTTGTAAAACAGGAAAACGACAAATGGCTCACACGATCAAAGGCAAGGCCAAACTTCTCACCCGCGTGCGTCGCATTCGCGGCCAATCCGATGCCCTAGAGAAGGCGCTAGAGTCAGAAGCTGATTGCGCGGCGATCTTGCAGCAGATTGCTGCCATCCGTGGCGCGGTCAATGGGCTGATGTCTGAAGTGCTGGAACACCATTTGCGTGATCACTTGGGATCGGATGCAACGGATGCGGCTCAGCGTGGGCGTGATCTTGAAGAGGTCGTATCTGTGCTCAAGTCGTATCTTAAGTAAAAGCTGTCAACAGCCTGAGTTATCCAAAATGGCCAAGCTAGTCGGCATTCATTCGTGGACATCGTGTGAACCCTATCGAATCGCTCAACACCCAATTGTTTCTGGTCGCCATAGGGCCCTCTGGTTCGCCTTTGTGGCTTGTGGAGTGCGCCAAGGTCCCGGGCGACGACCTGATCAACCTGATTCCAGTTCTGTTGTTGGGCCTCTGGCTGCAAGGCAGATCGGCGAACGATGTGATCGCCGCATCGGAAAAGGCTTTGTGCCGCTTGGCACAAGTTGTACTGGGTCCAAAGAGTATGGCCGCGCCCAAGGCGGGCCAGGCGTGTCAGTGTTGACCGTTCATTGAGACGTCTTTCTGCACATGCAATAGATGAATTGCTGGTCTGTGCCAAAAGGCGTGTGGTGTAGCTGTTCCTCATGAGCCATCAAGGTAAACGCCTCACCGAATTCAGAGTGCAATTCTTTGGGTGCATAGCGCATCACGGGCAGCCCGCTGCATTGAGTTGGACCGTTGGAGCCGAAGGTAGCCATGATGACGTGGCCACCCGGCTTGAGCGAGTGCAACACCTGTTTGACATAGGCCTTGCGGTCTTCATCCGTCGTCAGAAAATGAAACACCGCGCGGTCGTGCCAGATGTCAAAACTGTAAGGCTCAAACTTCGCTTGAGTGATGTCTGACTCGATCCAACGTACGTTCTCGCCTTTGGCACCTAGCCTGCGTCGGCTCTCGTCCAGTGCAGCGCCAGATAAATCCAGCACGGTGAGCGTACGGTAGCCATCATCCAGGAGATCGTCCACCAACGTGGAAGCTCCACCACCAACATCGATGATGGTGGCATCGTGTCCTAATCCGGTTTCGTGAATCAATCGCATAGACATCTCTGCATGTGGCTGAAACCAGCTCACGTTGTCGGGTGCCTTTGTGGTGTAGACCTTCTCCCAGTGATCTTTGTTTTGCATGCTTGTCTCTTTTTCGTGGTTCAACTCAGATGGGTATAGCGTTCGGACTTGCGTTCGGTTTGCATTACGGCCAGGTCTTGCAAATCCCAAGGCTCCGTCGATCGACAGAGCCCACTCCACATTCACTTCTTCATCATGTCCGCG
>Ga0228698_1000125_pt1 | contig 70283 bp, 65 predicted proteins | sample McNCre117_Aug_MG_FD_178015 | JGI IMG/M metagenome (GOLD analysis project Ga0228698, IMG submission 178015) | Freshwater microbial communities from McNutts Creek, Athens, Georgia, United States - 1-17_Aug_MG | ecosystem: Environmental > Aquatic > Freshwater > Creek | place: USA: Georgia...
CGGCCCCACAAAAAGACGCCAAATAAAGGCAAAATCCAACCCTAAAAGATGTCAGTTTGAGCGCCTCCAGCTGGCTCCTATGTGCCGAAAACAGCTGGCTCCTTTATGCCGAAAAGTGACACAGGCCAAATGGGACTGCGTGCAAGAGATGATGGCACGCACAAGCGAGGCCAAGAGCCAGGCCACCTGGGCCATGAAGGCGCGCACCGAGTTCCTGTTGCGTGGTCTGATCTACAGCCCTGGCGGTGACCTGTACCTGCCAATGGCAACACAAAAAAAATCTGGGAAGGTCTATCGTTACTACGTGCATAACAAGAAGATGCACGAAGGCGCCAGCCAGAGCAGCATTCCGAACCAACCGGCAGAACCCCTCGAACAAGAGGTGACCAAGCAGGTGCTGGATTTCCTGCGCTCGGGCACGATGCTCACCCAATACTGGCACCGCATTCAGTCCATCAACCCCGGCATTGCAGAACCGCAGGCGGTCGTGCTCATCTTGCAGCGCACCGCAAAGATCTGGGACAACTACTTTGATCAGGTGAAAAGTCACATCATCCGAAGCCTGGTGGAACGGATCACGCTCCATGAGGACGATACGGTTGAAGTCAGCTGGCGCACAGATAACTGGATACCTCTACTGGAGACCATGAAGCCCAAAACGGTCGGCGCAGAGTTACTGGAAACGGAGATGCCAGCATGAGCGAAACGAGCACCAGCGACGACATTAGCGGAGACACTTTTCGGATCACCACGCGCACCCCCTTCAAGCTCAAGCGCCGTCCAGGCATCAAATCAGTTGTGATGGCATCCGAAACGGCTGAGGGTAAATTGAATGGCGAGGCCATGGACAAGAGCAGCCAAATTGCCCTGTTCCAGGGACTCGCTCGGGCCCACTACTGGCAACGACTTCTGAATGCTGGTGAGGTCCGCAGTGGATCAGAAATTGCCCAATTGGAGGAGCTTGATCCAAGCACAGTCAACGAACTGCTGAGGCTGACGCTACTGGATCCATCGCTGGTGATGGACATCCTTGAAGGGAAACAGCCTCAGCAGGTCAGCATGATGTGGTTCACACGTAATGCACTACCCGATCTGTGGCACGAACAGTTTCCTCTGAATCAATAAAAAGGGGTTGATGCCAGACCCGTCAGCTGCAACCCGAATCGAAGCAAGACTCATCATCGCTATGGAACATTTCTTTGAAAAAGGCTTATTCATTCAATCGGTACTTCTTGCAACTCTATAGGTGCCAGACTGTCCATGAATGCTCCAATTCAGGAGTCAAATTGTTGCCTAGACACCGCGCGGTCGATTGCTCTTTGGGTTATTCGTTAGGGCAGATGACTGATGGTTCGATGAAACAGGCTGGCGAAGTCAACATCATCGACATCCGACTGATGCTCTCCTTCTGCCCGTATGGCTATGTCTCGCGCGGCACCTCCAGCGGCACCTACTGGAACGATGAAAGCGTTCGGGTGGTACCGCTGGAAGATCGACAACTCAGCTTCAACGCCATCCATACCTCCAATCAGCACTGCTCCGACGAGATCCTCACGGGCAAGCATCGTATGGCGCATGATGGACAGACTCGCCTCACGATCACCTGTTACCGGGTCCGTGAAAACAACATTGCTGAATCGAGCGTTCTCTTCTGGGAAACGGTCTGTGAAGAACCGACTTTGATAGAGCACTACTGAGCTGGCGTAGTTCACATCCAGATCCTCACAAATGCTCCAGATCATTGGTGTGATAGAAGGGTGCCCCCCCCCACACAATACGATGTGTGCGAATTACCGAAATCACCAGTTCCCTGACTGCGCACTGAATCAGGAAAGGGTTTGCCGTCTCGTGATAACTGCCCCGACCGGAGATTGGAACGCTGGCAGATAGGAAAATCGCATCCATAGTTACGTCCAATCCGCAAACTGCCAACCGGCTTCGCACGCCTTGACCCATCTTGCGGTCTTGACATGCTCACCCAACCAGTCGATGTGATTGATCCATGAAGGCAATAGCCCAACATGGTCGTAGACGACGGCTGGCAGGCTGCCCCCAGCATGAGTCGCAGCGTTGTGCAAAGTCACGGAGGTCGGCACCCCAACGGTCGGATATGCTACAACTCCCCGCCCGTCTGCCAGCTGCAAATAAACGGCTTTGTGTGGCCCTATGCCCTGGAGCCGACCACCTATCTTTTCTATTTCATTACGAATGCGTCCCACCATATTCACGTGGCGAACCGCGATTCCCTCACTCCGAGCAGCCTCCACTTGCGAGCAAATCCGCTCGATAGCAGAGTCTTCAAGGCGTCCTGTAGAAGCATCGATCTCTGTGGCGAGCAGCTCTGCACGGCTGGTCGTCGCTGTTCGGATGGATGGGGTCATATCAGGCCACTCAACGCGGAGTACCGCCACACCCTTGGCAAGGGCTCGGCCGAACTCGGCAGTGGTCCAGCGGCTCTCGAAGTAGGTCGGGGTGTCCAACATCAGCAGAACATCCGCGTCGCAAAGTCGGTGCCAGAGCGCCGATTGGAAGTCCTCGGCGGGAGCTATCGCGTGGGTATCCAAGAAAACATCGAAAAGCCTGGCACTCAGCGCATCGAACAGTTGCAACGCTGCTTGCCGTGCCTCGTCACGACGATAGCTAAGGAAGATGCGCCTTTGGCGCGGCAGCAGGCCAGCGCACTCCAGCAGCGCAGAAGCGACTCGTCCTGCGCCGACTGCTCCGTACTCTAGGCAGTTGATAGGCCAGAGTTGCATGGGCAACTCGGCTTTGACCTTAACCAGAGAAGACACGATGGGGAGCACCGGAATGCTCCGAGAAAGCAAGAGCGACACATCCCTGTCCGAAGAGATTTCTGATCCGAAGAATGCCACGGCTACTGAAGTACGGTTGCTTGGCTCGAATGTGAGAGGGCGAATGTTTAAACCTACATCTACACCTAACCGTAGCCCGAATGCGGATACGGCTGGCTCAATCTCCTTAACCAATTCAGCCACCTGGCCATCTGTTGGCGCGCCCATCAGGGCCAGTTCGTAGATCGGTGTAGTCATATTTTGGGATTAAATCGATTCAAGCCAGCAGCCGCTTGAGGTTGTCCCAGTTCCACGAATACAGGCGCCCTGCGTTCGGGACAGCTGTGTAGTTCCCGTCCTTGTAGCCAATGATTTGAACGATCGGGACACCCTCTTCGCGTGCCATCGCCACCTCTTTCAGGACACCCTGCGCTCGGTGCGTGTGTGGGCCAACCATGACCATCACAAGCTCCGAGCGCTTGATTGCGGCACGTGCCTTCTTGGGCCAATCAGGTTCAGGGGCAGCCTCCTTGAGGGAATGGTCAACCACCTCGAATGGCGAGTCTGCGAGACGCGCCTGTCCGATCATGAAGTCCTTTAGCGCTCGATCATTGTCGAAATCGAAACTGACGAAAACCTTCTTCTTGCTCACTCGACTCTCCCTGAAATACTGTCTTGCGATCGATGCTGCGGCACCACCGAGCAACGCGCCTCCAATGCCAGGAAGCACAGCATGTCCCACCAAAGCACCAATCGCAGCGGCGCCGACACTCCCATTTGACACTTCGCCATCATGAGTGCGGCAGTAGTCGGTGCCTGGACGAGCTGCGTTCAGGCAGCGCCTACCGCTCTTGGTACTTGCCTCGCACTGCCTCATTTCTTGGTTCTGCTGGCAATCGCAGCTTCGATCCATGACTCCAAATTCGTCTTGATATGGGCATAGACATCGGTGCTGCTGGAGCCCGGCGGATCGTAGGTCTTCACAACGGTGGACAGCTTAGCGCCATTCGATTTCAGCGTTACGTAGTCGAACGGATTCGCACCCTTCGTGCTTGTCTTGCTGTCGCTGTTTTTCAGGTTGTGAACATGGACGCCGAGGATGCCCTTGCCATCGTTCCACGCCTTCACGATTTCATGATTGATCCACTTTCGATTGGCAGTACCCGAACCGATCAGCACCACCACGCAGCTGCGGCCATCCATCTGGTCGGCAATCCATTTTTCAATTGCCTTGTCACCGCCATTGGTGACGGTCTCCCAGTCGTTATCTTTGGCGGGCTGGTTACCCTCGATTGTTCCGATGTTACGAACCTGCGAAGCACGCCAGTTGTCGGGGGCATAGTGGAAGCTATAAAAAACACGTCGCGCCATATTGATCTCCAAGTTGTGGGGCGGTGAGCACAGCCACCCCGACGGCATCCAGGAAGCCCATAATTTCGACCTCCGTGCCAGAAAAAAACAATCGGTGTGCCAGTCTATGCGCCGAAAAGAATCAACAACTTAGTGCGCAGGCAGCTGCGAGTCATTGATTCCTCCTTTCTGACTATGTCTCAAGCAATCGGCGAACACCTGCATCTGCATCTTCTCGCTTGGCGTACTGATCATAAGTGTCGGCAAGCTTCATAAAGAGATTTGTTGCCACGAACGGATGTGAATACTGAATGGCAGCAGCCCAGTTTCGGTACTTTGCGGCCTTGGCGCGTTCATGATTTCCTCCTTCATCTCGCAAAGTGGCCCCAACAGAGTTAATTAGACCCATTGTCACGCCCACTGTCATTGACATAGAGTGAAGTTGCTCCAGCACATTCAGGACAGGCTCGCATGGCCAACCACCGTCATCCCTAGCTGGCGCTGTTGAGAGCAACTTTCCAATAATTTCATCAGCGATCTCATGGCGGCTAACCGCCGTGCAAGCAGTGCGCACAGCGCCAATCCAGGCCGCAAGCTTTTCAGTTTTTAGTTGCCCTGATTCATCATGACCTGGAATCCGTTGCAGCGTATTCAGAAGCCTATAGCCACGTTCAGCGTATTCTTTTTCCTGGCCAGCGGGTGGTTTCATCTCTGGCGCATCTTCACCTTCATCCCGACGCCTAAACGCCCAACAAATCGCCTGAACAAACAATTCGGGATGCTGTTCTACATACAGCTCTAGGTTGGGAACTCCAGGCCCTTGCCGACGGCCGATCACATCCCCAAGTATTTCGATATACACGAACTCCAGAACAGCTTTTTGTTCAAGGGTCAACGTGTTACTCGAACCAATACGCTCAAAAGCTTGCCCGACATAGTGGTGTTCAAGGCGGTATTGGCCCGGAAGATCCTTCCCCTCTTTGTTTATATCGGTAAGAACACGATACAGCAATTCGGGTGCAACGGATTCCAAGCAGCCATGGACACAATGAAACGCCGCTCGTGGTCGTTGCGCCCTTAGGAGCATTTCGACTGCCTGCGCTGCCTCGTCACTCGCGTCGGACTGCATCCAGTCAGGTATTACCTCATTCCAGTACCCAGCGCGATGCTCTTCTTCAAGCTGGCCAACAATCTGCCATGTGCTGCTGGAAAATGGCGCATGCATCAGGTAGGTGACGAAGTCCTTATTCGACACTCGGTCCTGTAGGTTTTGAAGGATGTTGTGGCGCCGACCTTCGTCATCGAGTCCTCGAAGGACACCTTGGATGAGATTCTTGCGATTCCAGGACAACCCACCTTGCGAAGACCACGCGGCCGCTATCAATAGTTGTACGATGTCCGCGTCTTGAAGAACCTCTTGCACCAGCAGCCAGCCCACCAGGCTCGCAGCCTCGCCAGAATCGGAGATTTGAAGAATTCCTTCTATCTGCCTAACTTCAAACACTTCACGCAACGCAGTCACCCGAAGGGCCTTAAGACGTTCATCGCGTTTTTGAAAATCGACCTCTTGGGACAGCTCGTCCGCCGACTCTTCTACCCATGTCTTTTTGAACAACCAAGCATGCTTGCTGATGATGTCTGCTGGTTCTAGCGTTACATAAACTGCTTTTGCAGCCGCCGTCATTTCTGCGAAGTCACCCCTCTTTGCGTGTATTCGTGCCCGACGTGATAGCACCGTTACCCGAATCTTCTCTCGGACGACCGCTTTATCATCATCTGTTGCGCCCGCCTGTACCCAGTTGTTCACCAGGTGCCAAACCCTGACTTGATGATCAGGCGAAAGGTCTTGCAGCCGCATAATGAGGTCGCAAAGCATGTCGCGAGAATACCCAGTAGGCCAATCAAGCACTAGTTCGACCATCGGCCGGATGAAGTCATTTATGGGAGCCGCAGTTTTATGAGGTTCCCCGTAACCATATGCATCATTGCGCCAGCGCGGCTTATGGTTGAAGTCTCCGGTTTGCCCTCCGGTGTAGATGAAGTCAATACACAAGTCCCAGGCTACGCGCGGGAATCGGGCGACCAAGAGATTGATTACCTGAACGCGTGCATCGATGCCAGCCGCCGTTTGAGGTACCCAAGGCCGGAAAATCGACTTCAGCGATGCAATCGGCTTGTTCGCCCAGTTGTCGTTAATTTCGACTTCCGCCAGCCGGGCCAACACAAGCGCAGCTTGGGGCAATGTCACCGGGTTCCAGGCTAGCCCCTCAAGGGCCCAAAGAAGGCCAGTCCTTGGGCAGCCGCCGCCAAAGCCTGTGTCCGCTGGACGCAAAAGGCCAAAGCACTCCGGGGAATCTGTTTCTAGGTCAGCTTGAAGGATAGCCAAGAACTCCCCTGGTGCAGCTTCAGCATATGCAGTCAAATCGTGGTCGTTTGCTTCAAGTATTCGAGTTTTGAGTGGTGTCAGCAACTCTCGAACCAGGTGCTCTGCAGCTGCTTGGCAGTCTATGCCTAGTCGCTGCTGAAAAAGCGAATTGCCATGAACAGCTAACAGGACGAGGCTCTCGGATATTCCATTGCGCAAAGCGCCAGAGAACTCACGCGACTTCCCATAAATTGCAGCAGCCCACCGCTTGTCTTCCGGTAAGTCAAGCTTCGGGTCGTCCTCACTTAGCACCAGTTTGGCGACGTCAAAATAGTTGATCAGATCCCGTGAAGTGATCAATGGTGCGACCGCAAAAAGCAGGTCAATCTTGGAGACAACCCCTCGATATGTACCAACTGACCATAGTGGTGCGTCATGCAAGCCGACCATACGTTGGCAGGTCGCCTCCAGATGACTATATTGGTGATCCCCAGATAACAACGTCAACACAGTTTGGTCCGAAGCGTTGCTGGAATTCCATGCTCCAGTGAAAAGAAATGGGACCATCTGCCGCGCTAGCTGGTGGTCTGCGGCCCAATTGGGAGTTCGAATTGCATTCAAGTCGGTCATACGGCGAACAAGAACCGTCAGCGATCGACCAGATTCTTTGCTGTAGCGGTCAATCTCGTCACGCGACAGACCCATTTCCTCCAGCGATTTTTGGAACGCATCGTATTGAAGCGGTTCGAGAACAACATCTGGTTGGGTGTTAGCCGCGTTGCGCGGGCAGATGACAACACAGTGCATGGAGCTCGCGAAGGGGCCAAGTTCACGTTCTACCGCCGGAGTCGATGCAACTGCAACGAAGTCTTTGGCACCGAGTGCCAACTCAGGCAATGTGCCTGGCTGATCGAATACGACCACACGATCTCGATGCATTTGCATGGAGTCGCCACCAGCTGGACCAAATAGCTGGGCCAGAAACGCCAGCGCTTCCCCGACCGAATCTGCAGCAATCACGATGGGCTTTTCTGGCGCACTGGACAAGCGGGACGTCATAGCTCGCTTGGCCTCGTCGATTGCTGCCACGAAAAGGGAGCCAACCAACGGTGGATTAGCAATTTGAGACCAGTCAAACCAGCACTGATCAAGCGAGCGCGCACCTTTGCTGGGACGGCGTGTCTCGTTTGCAAGCCAAACCTGGCCTGGGATTGACTGCTCAAGCCATTGCTCCAGATCGCTTGCGTCGTAGGCGCGCACGTCTTTCCAGAGCTTTGCTGCTTTCTTAGCCTTTATCCAGGCCTGTTTGCCAGCCCAGCGTCGGGGCGTCACGAAGACGAACGTCTTGTCTTCGCGCTCTGCCTGAGTAGAAGCGTCAACGCTCTTCGTGAAGTCGCCTTCAGCCTTGGTCTTGGGGTCTTGATTTGTACCGAACTCCCAGCCAGATAAGCCCTCCGGAATCCACTGCGTGGGAGCTTGCGCTTCAACCTGCCCGTCCCAGCCCGGTCGTTCAGCGTCATCGTTACCTGGGAAATCAACCTTAGTGAGGTTGTTTCCGGTCGAATTCACCAAGGTACGAAGGAACACAGCCAGTCGGCTACGCGCGACGATGTTGTGATCAACCCAATCCTCAATATCGTTTGCCTTCATGGCAAGTAAAGGCACTACGTATCGCTTCGCGGCTGCTGGCAGGCCCTTGGTCTTCGCCATAGCTGCGTCGTATGCCGCCTGTGCATCCAAAAGCAACTGAGCAGGTACGCCAAAAGTGACCTCGATGCGCGACGCCATTTCGGAGGACACTGCGGCGTTGCCATTGACGAAATTTGAGAAGGCAGGTCGACCAACACCGACTAGCTTGGCTGCCGCCAGGACAGACAGCCCCTTTGGAGCCAAGATGGTGTCGCGCACAACTTGGCCAGGATGCTGCGGGAAAGTGGGTGCAGTGCTCAAATTCATGAAGCGATTCTATCATGTGTATTCCGTTGCGCTACACAGTACACATGCGGCAATTAATCTGCCTCTTCTATTGCCACCGAAAATAGGACTTCAATCGCAGCAAAGCCGCCCATAAACCAGTTCAACTCCCCCATGCTCGGGCACTGTCAAGGTCCAACCCAATCTCTAAAACCCCCATGAATACTGGGCTCAGCTCATGGACACGTCCACAAGCAAACAGAGAAAAAAGAGAGGAATGTGCTCTCTGAGGACAAAAACCAGGGAAATCTGACCCGTCGCGTCCACAAGGCAAAACGCGATAGCCCGCAGAAACAGGGCCTTCCAGGAAAGAAAAAGGGGGACAGAGAAAATCCGTCCCCCGTGTATGGTGGAGCTGGGGGGATTTGAACCCCCGTCCACAAGCCTTTTTCGTACAGTTCTACATGTGTAGTCGTCTGATTTGGATCTCGCCGTGTGCGTCGCGCAGCGACACGCTACGCACCCAGCCAGCACCCTTTTTTCTCACACCACCTCAAGGTACCCGAGGTGATGCCAGCCCATATGTTTTCCCTTGCAGTTAGGAAGTCTTGCGACCCCCTAACCCAGCCTATCGGCCAACTGTTGCAAGGCTCACCGGATTAAGCGGCGAGTGCGAAACGTTCGTCGTTTGCAGTTAGTTTTTTTCTGCGGTTTTACGAGGTGACAGAACCTCGACATGCCCTGCCACGCGTCCGAACCCATGTCGAAACCAGTGCAGCCCCTGAGCTGTCTATTTTAGGCTGGGTTCAGCGATTTCAAGAGGTCCAGCGGCGAATTGATGTGCAAATGCGCATTCCAGCGCGAAATATCGGTCTGCGCGCCCAAATACCCGTAGGTCGCAGCGACCGTGCCCATGCCTGCCGCCAAGCCCGCCACAATGTCACGCTCGTCGTCGCCCACGTACACGCAGCGTGCAGGGTCTACCGACAAACGCCGCGCAGCCTCAAACAAGGGCTCCGGGTGCGGCTTGGCATGCGGCGTGGTGTTGCCACTGACAATGGCCCTTGCCGTCGCAAACAAGGGCATGGCAGCCGTCAAGGGATCGGTGAATCGGCTGGACTTGTTGGTCACCACACCCCAGGCCAGTCCTTGAGCGACCAGCGCATCAACCATGTCGATCACACCCTCAAAAATGCGGGTGCGCTCGGTCATGCAGTTTTCGTAGTTGACGAAAAACTCTTCTTTCATCGCGTCGAAATCGGGATGCTCGGGCGTCATGCCAAAGGCCAGACCGATCATGCCGCGGGCACCCGCGCCCGCCATTGGGCGGTAATGCTCAACTGGCAAAGATGGCAAACCACGGACAATGCGCATCTTGTCCACGGCAGCCCCCAAGTCCGGGGCGCTGTCGATCAAGGTGCCATCGAGGTCAAACAGGACCGCTTCAACGTTGTGGAACATGGCAGCGTCCTCAAGCCTTGCGGCAAGCCATCAGGTAATTGACGCTGGTGTCAGCGGACAGCCAATAGCGGCGGGTGAACGGGTTGTATTCCATGCCCTTGAAGCCCTGAATGTCCAGCCCAGCTTCACGCGCCCAAGTCGCCAGCTCGCTGGGCTTGATCATGCGGGCAAACTCGTGCGTGCCTTTGGGCAAGAGCTTGAGGATGTACTCCGCTCCGACAATGGCAAACAGGAACGATTTGGGGTTGCGGTTGAGCGTCGAGAAAAACACCCAGCCACCGGGTTTGACCATCTCTACGCACGCTTTGACGACCGAAGCAGGATCGGGCACGTGTTCCAGCATTTCCATGCAGGTGACCACATCAAACTGACCGGCTTGCTCGGCAGCCATGGCTTCAGCGCTGATTTCACGGTACTGAACACCCGTGGTTCCGGCTTCCAATGCATGCAACTGCGCCACTTTGAGCGATTTGGTCGCCAAGTCAATGCCTGTGACCTGCGCACCTTTGCGGGCCATGGCATCCGCCAAGATGCCGCCGCCGCAACCCACATCCACCACGTTCAGCCCTGACAAAGGCACTTGCGCGTTGATCCACTCCAGGCGCAAGGGATTGATTTGGTGCAAAGGACGAAATTCACTCTCAGGGTCCCACCAACGGTGGGCCAGATCAGAAAACTTGGCCAGTTCGGCCGGATCGACGTTGTTTGCTGCTTGATTCATGGGAGATGATTGTGATGCAAGCGCCGAGCATGCATCGGCTTGGGCCATAAAAAAAGCCCCATCGCTGGGGCTTTTCGGTTCACAGCGGGTGTGAATCAGTTGGCGCGTGTGCCCACCACTTCGATTTCCACGCGGCGGTTCTTGGCGCGGCCGGCAGAAGTCTTGTTGTCAGCAACGGGTTGCTTCTCGCCTTTGCCTTCGGTGTAAACGCGGTTTTTCTCAATGCCCTTGGACACCAAGTAAGCCTTGACAGCATCAGCGCGCTTGACAGACAACTTCTGGTTGTAGCCGTCAGTGCCCACGGAGTCGGTGTGACCCACAGCGATGATGACTTCCAGGTTGATGCCTTTGACTTTACCCACCAGGTCGTCCAGCTTGGCTTTGCCTTCTTTCTTCAGAACAGCTTTGTCGAAGTCGAAGAATGCGTCAGCAGCGTAAGTCACTTTGGTCGCAGCAGCTGGAGCTGGTGCTGGTGCTGGTGCAGCCTTAGGTGCTGGAGCAGCTGCCACTGGAGCAGGTGCTGGGGCAGCTTTAGGAGCCACGATGGCGCCATCGCAACCCGCAGCAGCTGTTGCGGGCGTCCAGGAAGCATCGCGCCAGCACAGTTCTTGGTTGCTGTTCTTCCAAACCAGTTCACCTGTGCCGTTGCGCCAGTTGTCCACCGATTGAGCGCCTGCGGCCGTTGCGAGAGCTGCGGCTGCAAACATCATTGCCACTTTGTTGAGTTTCTTCATGGTCTTCCTCTTGAGGGATTAAGCCGCAGACTCGCTGCGAAAAATGAACGTTACAGATGACCGTCATCTGTATCGCTGTTAATTATTGTGCCATAGACGTTTGAGCGCTCCGTGAATTGGCCCACAGCGTTGACAAGCAATTACAAATTTGGAAACAAAATTGTTGCATTCTTGCGACAACCTATTGCACCTAAAATGAGGGGTTCACATTGCGTCACCCATTACCCCTCTATATATGACCCAGTTCGCCAAAGAAACACTGCCCATCAGTCTGGAAGAGGAAATGCGGCGCAGCTACCTCGATTACGCCATGAGCGTGATCGTCGGTCGTGCCCTGCCCGATGCCCGTGACGGCCTCAAGCCCGTGCACCGCCGCGCCCTGTACGCGATGCACGAGCTGAACAACGACTGGAATCGTCCTTACAAAAAGTCAGCCCGTATCGTGGGTGACGTCATTGGTAAGTACCACCCACACGGCGACCAGTCGGTGTATGACACCATCGTGCGCATGGCGCAAGACTTTTCGATGCGCCACATGCTGGTGGATGGCCAGGGCAACTTCGGCTCGGTGGACGGCGACAACGCTGCAGCCATGCGTTACACCGAAATCCGCTTGGCCAAGATCGCCCACGAGATGCTGGGCGACATCGACAAGGAAACCGTTGACTTCGGCCCCAACTATGACGGCTCGGAACAAGAACCCCTGGTCCTGCCCTCACGCCTGCCAAACTTGCTGATCAACGGCTCGGGCGGTATCGCGGTGGGCATGGCCACCAACATCCCGCCGCACAACCTCAACGAGGTGGTAGACGCCTGCCTGCACTTGCTGCGCAACCCCGAAGCGTCCATTGATGAGTTGATGGAAATCATCCCGGCACCCGACTTCCCGACCGCCGGCATCATTTACGGCATCACCGGTGTCAAAGACGGCTACCGCACTGGCCGTGGCCGCGTGGTCATGCGTGCCAAGTGCCACTTTGAAGACATCGACAAGGGCCAGCGCCAGTCGATCATCGTCGACGAACTGCCCTACCAGGTCAACAAGAAGACCCTGCTCGAGCGCATTGCCGAGCTGGTGCACGAAAAGAAGATCGAGGGCATCAGCCACATCCAGGACGAGTCCGACAAGTCCGGCATGCGCGTGGTGATCGAGCTCAAGCGCGGCGAAGTACCCGAGGTGGTGCTGAACAACCTGTACAAGCAAACCCAGCTGCAAGACACTTTCGGCATGAACATGGTGGCCCTGATCGATGGCCAGCCCAAGTTGTGCAACCTGAAAGACCTGATCCAGGTCTTCTTGCAACACCGCCGCGAAGTGGTCACGCGCCGCACTGTGTTCGAGTTGCGCAAAGCCCGCGATCGCGGCCACGTGCTCGAAGGTCTGGCTGTGGCCCTGGCCAACATCGACGACTTCATTGCGATCATCCGCAACGCCCCTACGCCCCCCGTGGCCAAGGCCGAGCTGATGACCCGCGCCTGGGACAGCCAGATGGTGCGCACCATGCTGACCCGTGCCCGCGACGATGGCTCGACCATCAATGCCGACGACTACCGCCCTGAAGGCCTGGAGCGCGAATACGGTTTGGGCCAGGACGGCCTTTACCGCCTGTCGGACACGCAAGCGCAAGAGATTTTGCAGATGCGTCTGCAACGCCTGACCGGTCTGGAACAAGACAAGATCTTGGCCGAGTACAAAGAAGTCATGTCGGTCATCGAAGACCTGCTGGATATTCTGGCCAAGCCCGAACGCGTGTCGACCATCATTGGTGACGAACTGGGCACCGTGCGCCAGGAATTTGGTCAGACCAAGATCGGCGCACGCCGCAGCCAGATCGAGCACAACGCACAAGACCTGGCGACCGAAGACCTCATCACCCCGACCGACATGGTGGTGACGCTCTCGCACAGCGGCTACATCAAGAGCCAGCCCCTGTCTGAATACCGCGCCCAAAAGCGTGGCGGTCGTGGCAAGCAAGCCGCCGCCACCAAAGAAGACGACTGGATCGACCAACTCTTCATCGCCAACACGCACGACTACCTGCTGTGCTTCTCCAACCGTGGCCGCCTGTATTGGCTCAAGGTCTGGGAAGTGCCTGCCGGTTCGCGCGGCTCGCGGGGTCGCCCCATCGTCAACATGTTCCCGCTGCAAGAAGGCGAGAAGATCAACGTGGTGCTGGCCCTGACCGGCGAAGCACGCACCTTCCCTGAAAACCAGTACGTGTTCATGGCCACCTCCATGGGCACAGTCAAGAAGACCTCGCTGGACGAATTCAACAACCCCCGCAAGGGCGGCATCATCGCCGTCAACCTGGACGAAGGCGACTACCTGATTGGCGCAGCGCTGACCGATGGCCAGCACGACGTGATGCTGTTCAGCGATGGCGGCAAGGCCGTGCGCTTTGACGAAAACGATGTGCGTCCTCTGGGCCGCAGCGCCCGCGGTGTGCGCGGCATGATGATCGAAGAAGGCCAAAGCGTGATCGCCATGCTGGTGGCCGAAGACGAAACGCAAAGCGTGCTGACAGCCACTGAAAACGGCTACGGAAAACGCACCAGCATCGTCGAATACACCCGCCACGGTCGTGGCACCAAGGGCATGATCGCCATCCAGCAATCCGAGCGCAACGGCAAAGTCGTCGCCGCCACCCTGGTGCATGCCGACGATGAAATCATGCTGATCACCGACACCGGCGTCTTGGTCCGCACCCGCGTGGCCGAGATCCGTGAACTGGGCCGCGCCACACAAGGCGTGACCCTGATCAACCTGGACGAAGGTGCCAAGCTGTCGGGCCTGCAACGCATTGTGGAAAACGACGCCAACGCGAACGATGGCGAAGCCGATGCCGAAGGCAGCACAGACGACAACACACCTGCAGCGGAATAAGGCATGAGCCGAGCATTCAATTTCTCGGCCGGCCCGGCCGTCATGCCCGAAGAGGTCTTGCAACAAGCCGCAGCCGAAATGCTGGACTGGCACGACTCGGGCATGAGCGTGATGGAGATGAGCCATCGCGGCAAGGAGTTCATCAGCATATACGAGCAGGCCGAAGCCGACCTGCGTGAGCTGCTGGCCGTGCCCGCGAACTTCAAGATCCTGTTCATGCAAGGCGGTGGCCTGGCGGAAAACGCCATCGTGCCGCTGAACCTGTCGGGCGGCGGTGCGGTCGATTTCGTGTTGACCGGCAGCTGGAGTCAAAAGTCTCAAAAAGAAGCCGCTAAATATGCCACTTCGCGTGTGGCCGCATCGGCTCAGGCCGATGGCTTCACATCCCTGCCCTCGCCTGCCAGTTGGCACATCGGTGCAGACAGCCGCTATGTGCACATCTGCGGCAACGAAACCATTCACGGGGTCGAGTTTCACGAACTGCCCGACCTGAAGACCTTGGGTTGCGATGCACCTCTGGTGGTGGACTTTTCTTCGCATGTGGCCTCACGCCCGGTGGACTGGTTGCGCGTGGGCCTGGCCTTTGGCGGTGCGCAAAAGAACCTGGGCCCCGCAGGTCTGACCTTGGTCATCGTGCGCGAAGACCTGATCGGCCACGCCATGCCGCATTGCCCCAGCGCTTTTGACTACAAGCTGGTGGCCGACAACCAGTCGATGTACAACACCCCGCCCACCTACAGCATTTACATCGCGGGCTTGGTGTTCCAATGGCTCAAAAAGCATGGCGGCATCACCGCCATGGAGCAACGCAACATCGCCAAAGCCCAGTTGCTGTATGACTGCCTGGACAACTCGGCGCTGTACGTCAACAAAGTGGACAAAGCCTGCCGTTCGCGCATGAACGTGCCTTTCTTCTTGCGTGACGAATCGCGCAACGACGCCTTTTTGGCCGGGGCCAAGGCACGCGGTCTCTTGCAGCTCAAGGGCCACAAGTCGGTCGGCGGCATGCGTGCCAGCATTTACAACGCCATGCCCCTCGAAGGCGTACAAGCGCTGGTGGACTACCTGCGCGACTTTGAAAAAACACAGGCTTAACGCCCTCAGGACCATGAGCCAACAACCTATCCAGTCCGAAGCGCTGGGCGCTTTGCGGGTGCAGATCGACTCGCTGGACAAGCAACTGCTCCAACTGCTGAACGACCGCGCCAAAGTGGCCGAGCAGGTCGGTGAAATCAAACGCGCCGAAGGCTCGCCCTTCTTTCGCCCCGACCGCGTGGCCCAAGTGATCGACAAGATCACCCAAGCCAACCCCGGACCGCTCAAAAACGAACACATCGCCTCGATCTGGCGCGAGATCATGTCGGCTTGCCTGGCGCTCGAAGCGCCGCAGCGCGTGGCCGTGCTCGGCCCCCAAGGCACGTTTTGCGAACAAGCGGCCATCGAATTTTTTGGCAGTGCTGCCAACCTGATTTACTGCGCCAACTTCGACGAAGTCTTCCACGCGACCGCTGCGGGCTCCGCCCAATACGGCGTGGTCGGCATGGAAAACTCCACCGAAGGCGTGGTGGCCCGCTCGCTCGATCTGTTCTTGCGCTCGCCCGTGCATGTGGTGGGCGAAGTCAGCTTGCAAGTGCGCTTCAATTTGCTGCGACAGCTCAACTCGGACGCCGGAATCGAAGTCGTGATGGCCCACCCCCAGGCCCTGGCTCAATGCCAAGGCTGGTTGTCAAAGCACCTGCCCCACGTAGAGCGCCGCGCCGTGTCGAGCAACGCCGAAGGTGCCCGCTTGGCTGCGTCCAACCCCGCATGGGCCGCTTTGGCCAGCGAACGTGCGGCCAGCCAATTTGGCCTGCACATCGTGCACCACGCCATCCAGGACGAAGCGTTCAACCGCACCCGCTTTGCCGTGATCGCGCTGCCGCAAACCCTGGCCACGCCACCAGCGTCTGGCAAGGACTGCACCAGCTTGGTGGTGTCGGTGCCCAACAAACCAGGCGCTGTGCACGACCTGCTGGTGCCGCTCAAGAACAATGGCGTGTCCATGACGCGCTTTGAATCGCGCCCCGCCAAATCAGGGCAGTGGGAGTACTACTTCTACATTGACCTGCAAGGCCACATCAGCGAACCGCATGTGGCCGCTGCCCTGCAAGAGCTGCAAGGCCTGTGCGCGTTTTACAAGGTCCTGGGTTCTTACCCCGTCTCCGAATGAGTTTCCAACGCCTGGCGCTGATCGGCTGCGGCCTGATGGGCGGCTCGTTTGCGCTCGCCTTGCGTGAAGCCGGTTTGGTGCACACCATCGCCGGCTTCAGCGCCTCTGAGAAAACCCGGCAACGTGCGCTTGAACTGAAGGTCATCGACCAAGCGTGCTCCAGCGTGGCCGAGGCTGTGCAAGGTGCCGACCTGGTGCTGCTGGCGGTGCCCGTGGGGGCCATGCACAGCAGCTTTGCCGCCATGCGCGATGCGCTGCTGCCCAGCGCCTTGCTGATGGACGTGGGCTCCACCAAATGCGACGTGATCGCTGCCGCGCAAGCCGCCTTGGGTGAACGCCTGAACTGCTTCGTGCCCGCCCACCCGATTGCGGGTAAAGAGCTTGCGGGCATCGAGCATGCCGAGGCTGCGCTGTACAAAGAGCGTCGCACCATCCTCACGCCGCTGCCCAAAACCAGCATCCACCGCATGCAAGCCGCGCACGATGTGTGGACCGCCATTGGCAGCCATGTGAGCAACATGACGCCCGAGGCGCACGACGCCACCTTTGCCGCCGTCAGCCACCTGCCCCACATGCTGGCCTTTGCCGCCGTGAACGCATTGACATCGCAATCGCAAGGCGCTGCGTTTTTGGAAATGGCCGGCCCAGGCTTTCGCGATTTCTCGCGCATCGCGGCCTCCGATGCATCGGTGTGGCGCGACATTTTGAGCGCCAACCACGCCGAAGTGCTCACGCAGGTGACCCACTTTCGCGCAGCCCTCGACCAATTTGAAAACGCCTTGAAACAAGGCGACAACGCCGCGCTGCAACACCTGATTCAACAAGCCAGCGATGTGCGCTCGGCCTGGACCCTGCAGGCTGGCAACGCCTGCAACAAAGCTTCTGAAGACTGAACGATGTTCTCCACCGCCTTCCTCGACCTTCCTGCGCTGCAAGGCGCGTCCGGCAACGTCACCCTGCCCGGCTCCAAAAGCATTTCCAACCGCGTGCTGCTGCTCTCGGCGCTGTGCCAAGGCACCACCGTGGTCCACGACCTGCTCGACTCGGACGACACCCGCGTGATGCTGGCCGCGCTGCGCCAGCTGGGTTGCGGGGTCGATGTGCAGGGCACCACAGTGACCATCACCGGCTTGGGCGGTCGCGCCTGGCCTGCCGAAGCGATTGAATTTTTCATGGGCAACGCGGGCACGGCCATGCGCCCGCTCACGGCGGCACTGGCTGTGCAAGGCGGCGACTTCACGCTCAAGGGCGTGCCCCGCATGCACGAGCGCCCGATTGGCGACCTGGTGGACGCGCTGCGCGAGCTGGGCTGCAGCATCGACTACCTGGGCAACGCCGGCTACCCGCCCCTGCGCATTGGCCAACCCCAGCTGCAACTGGACAAACCCATCCCCGTGCGCGGCGATGTGTCCAGCCAGTTCCTCACCGCTTTGCTGATGGCGCTGCCATTGGCCGCAACAGACCGTTCCATCACGATCGAAGTGATCGGTGAGCTGATCAGCAAGCCCTACATCGAGATCACGCTCAACCTGCTGGCACGCTACGGCATCGCCGTGGAGCGTCAAGGCTGGGAACGCTTTGTGATCCCCGCAGGCAGCCGCTACCAGTCGCCGGGCACGATCCACGTCGAAGCCGATGCCTCGTCGGCCAGCTACTTCATTGCGCTAGGGGCCATCGCCAAGGGTGACGGCATCCGCATCCAGGGCGTGGGCGCAGACTCCATCCAGGGCGACATCCGCTTCATGGATGCCGCCGCGCAAATGGGCGCCCAAATCACCAGCGGCCCCAACTGGCTCGAAATCAAGCGCGGCGCCTGGCCGCTCAAGGGCATCACGCTGGACTGCAACCACATCCCCGACGCCGCCATGACGCTGGCCGTGATGGCGCTGTATGCCGACGGCCCGACCACGCTGCGCAACATCGCCAGCTGGCGCGTCAAGGAAACCGACCGCATCGCGGCCATGGCCATCGAAAGCCGCAAGCTCGGCGCGACCGTCGAAGAAGGCCCGGACTGGATCACCATCCACCCGCTGCCAGCCAATCAATGGCAACGCGCCAGCATCCACACCTACGACGACCACCGCGTGGCCATGTGCTTCTCGCTGGCGGCATTCAACGCCGATCAAGTACCCGTGCGCATCGAAGACCCCAAGTGCGTGGCCAAAACCTTCCCCGATTACTTCGAGGCCTTGTTCTCGGTGGCGCACACCCGTGCCCAAAACATCCCGGTCATCTGCATCGATGGCCCTACCGCCTCGGGCAAAGGCACACTGGCCAGCCGCGTGGCCGCTGCCCTGGGCTACCACTACCTCGATTCGGGCGCGCTCTACCGCGTCACGGCCAATGCCGCACTTCAGGCTGGCCTGACGCTGGAAGCCGCTGACGAAGCCGCCATCGCCGAGCTGGCCCGTCGCCTGCCTGTGCGCTTTGAGGGCGAACAAGTGTTGCTAGACAACGTGGACGTGACCGATGCCATCCGCAGCGAACAAGGCGGCATGAACGCCTCCAAAGTCTCGGTACTGCCCGCCGTGCGCGATGCGCTGGTGCAACTGCAGCACAGCTTCCAGCGCCTGCCTGGCCTCTTGGCCGATGGGCGCGACATGGGCACCGTGATCTTCCCGAACGCCCCCTTGAAGGTGTTTTTGACCGCCAGCGCCGCGCAAAGGGCTGAAAGACGGCATAAGCAGTTGATTTCTAAGGGTTTTTCGGCTAATATCGACAGTCTTCGCGCTGATCTGGAAGCACGCGACGCCCGGGACATGTCCCGCAGCGTGGCGCCCCTCCAACCCGCGCAAGATGCCTTGCAACTGGACAACTCGTCCTTGTCCATCGAAGCCTCGGTGGATCAGGTCCTGAACTGGTGGCAAGGCAGGCAAGTTTTTGGCGCATGACTTTTGCGCTGAGCACTGGCCAACAGCCCGCCAACGCGGGTTGATTTGAAGGGTTCCACGTCGCTCCCCTCGTGCAGCATGCACACCGGCTTCGTGGATTTCGTTAACCAACCGCGGTTCACACCGCAAACCAATCGCCACAGTCAGCTCCTGGAAACGACGCATTCCGCGTTCGTCAGTCCTGTTTGTGGATGAGGAAATCACATGTCTGAATCTTTTGCCGCCCTCTTTGAGGAATCCCTGCAACGTACCGAAATGCGCCCTGGTGAAGTCATCACCGCTGAAGTGGTGCGCATCGAACACAACTTCGTCGTGGTCAACGCCGGTCTCAAGTCCGAGTCCTACGTGCCCCTCGAAGAGTTCAAGAACGACCAGGGTGAAGTCGAAGTCCAGGTCGGCGACTTTGTCTCGGTGGCCATCGGCTCCATCGAAAACGGCTACGGCGACACCATCCTGAGCCGCGACACCGCCAAGCGTTTGGCTTCGTGGATGTCTTTGGAAAAAGCGCTGGAATCCGGCGAATTCGTCACCGGCACCACCAGCGGCAAAGTCAAGGGTGGCCTGACCGTTTTGGTCAACGGCATCCGCGCTTTCTTGCCCGGTTCTTTGGTCGACACACGTCCTACCAAAGACCTGTCTCCCTATGAGAACAAGACCCTGGAATTCAAGGTCATCAAGCTCGACCGCAAGCGCAACAACGTCGTGTTGTCTCGCCGTGCCGTGGTGGAAGCTTCCATGGGCGAAGAGCGTGCCAAGTTGATGGAAACCCTGCGCGAAGGCTCCATCGTCAATGGCGTGGTCAAGAACATCACCGAATACGGTGCGTTCGTGGACCTGGGCGGCATCGACGGTTTGCTGCACATCACCGACATGGCATGGCGCCGTGTCCGTCACCCATCCGAAGTGGTGACTGCGGGTCAGGAAATCACCGCCAAGATCCTGAAGTTCGACACCGAGAAAAACCGCGTGTCCTTGGGTCTGAAGCAAATGGGCGACGACCCATGGATGGGCGTGAACCGCCGCTACCCACAAGGCACCCGCATGTTCGGCAAGATCACCAACATCGCCGACTACGGCGCGTTTGTGGAACTCGAGCCAGGCATCGAAGGCTTGGTGCACGTGTCTGAAATGGACTGGACCAACAAGAACGTGGCCCCTTCCAAGATCGTGGCCCTGGGCGACGAAGTCGAAGTCATGGTCCTCGAGATCGACGAAGACAAGCGCCGCATCAGCTTGGGCATGAAGCAGTGCCGTGCCAACCCATGGCAAGAGTTTGCTCAGAACACCAAGCGCGGCGACCGCGTGAAGGGCCCGATCAAGTCGATCACCGACTTCGGCGTGTTCGTGGGCTTGGCTGCCGGCATCGACGGCCTGGTGCACCTGTCCGACCTGTCCTGGAACGAGTCCGGCGAAAACGCCGTGCGCGAATTCAAGAAGGGTCAAGAAGTCGAGGCTTTGGTCTTGGCTGTGGACGTGGACCGCGAGCGCATCTCCTTGGGCATCAAGCAACTGGACTCCGATCCCTTCACGACCTTCACCTCTGTCAATGACAAGGGCCAGATCGTGACCGGCAAGGTCAAGACTGTGGATGCCAAGGGCGCTGAAATCGACCTGGGCGAAGACATCGTGGGTTACCTGCGCGTGTCCGAAATCTCCCGCGACCGCGTGGAAGATGCCAGCCAAGTGCTCAAAGTCGGCGACGAAGTGACCGCTGTGGTGGTGAACGTGGATCGCAAGACCCGCAACATCCAATTGTCGATCAAAGCCAAAGACGCTGCCGACCAGCAAGAAGCCATGGCTTCGCTGAGCCAACAGTCTGCCCGCGAAAACGCTGGCACCACCAGCCTGGGCGCTTTGTTGCGCGCAAAGTTGGACAACAACTGATCGTTGTTGAACTGAAGACAGCTGCTGTCTGTAAAGCCTGCCCCTGTGATGGGGGCAGGCTTTTTTCAGGCCCCTGCAGATGACTTGAGAACAAGAAAAATCCCATGACACGCTCTGATCTGGTTGAAGAATTGGCCGCACGGTTTGCGCAGTTGACCCACCGTGACGCCGAGTTGGCCGTCAAAACGGTGCTGGACGCCATGAGCGATGCCCTGGTGCGTGGCCACCGCATCGAAATCCGTGGTTTTGGCAGCTTCTCGATCAACCGCCGCCCTCCTCGCATTGGCCGCAATCCGCGCTCGGGCGAAAGCGTTCAAATTCCCGAAAAACGGGTCCCCCATTTCAAACCCGGCAAAGCCCTGCGTGAAGCCGTGGATGCAGGCACCGCTGCGGCCAAGGCCAAGGCCCAAGCCTGATCGGTGAAGCCCATCACACAAGCTGCAACGCGAAGAAGTCCCCCCGTTAAAATGCTTGCAGCTTCCCGAGGTTCCTCATGAAACGTCTGCTTCGGCTGCTTCAGTGGCTACTGAAAGCGGCGGTTTTCTTCACCCTCTTCGCCTTCGCGCTGAACAACCAGCAAGAAACGCGCGTCAATTTCTTTTTTGGCACCTTCTGGCAAGCGCCCACCGTTTTGGTGGTGCTGTCGGCCTTCACGCTGGGCGTGGTGGTTGGCGTGCTGGGCATGGTGCCGCGCTGGTGGCGTCATCGCCAAGCCGCCAAGAACAACGCCAAGCCCACCCCCGAGGTGAGCCCCATGCCCGAGAGCCCTCATGGAACTTGATCTGACCTGGATTTTGCTGGGCCTGCCCATGGCGTTTGGCCTGGGCTGGCTGGCCTCTCGCCTGGATCTGCGCCAGCTGCGCATCGCCAACCGCCAAGCGCCGCGTGCCTATTTCAAGGGCCTGAACTACCTGCTCAACGAACAGCAGGACCAGGCCATCGACGCCTTCATCGAAGCCGTCCAAAACGACCCCGACACATCTGAATTGCACTTCGCACTGGGCAACCTGTTTCGCCGCCGGGGCGAATACGACCGCGCCGTGCGTGTGCACGAGCACCTGTTGTCGCGTGCCGACTTGAGCAACGCCGACCGCCAACGTGCACAACACGGTCTGGCGCTCGACTACCTCAAAGCCGGCTTGCTCGACCGCGCCGAAGAAGCCCTGCGCAAGCTGGAAGCCACGCCTTACGAAGGCCAAGCCCGCCTGGCCCGCTTGGCCATTTACGAGCGCTCGCGCGAATGGCCAGAAGCTGCCTTGGTGGCCCGCCTGCTCGAAAACTCTGGCGAAGCCAACTTTGGCGTGCGCATGGCGCATTACCTGTGCGAACAAGCGCGTGAAGCGGTGCAACAAGGCGATGCCCCCAAAGCCTTGACCCTGCTGGCACAAGCCGCCCAAAACACCCCCGAAGCACCACGCCCACGCATCTTGCTCGGCCAGCTGCAATTGGCCCAAGGTCAGGCCCAGACCGCCTTTGACACGCTGTCGGTTTTGTTTGAACGCAACGATGCCGCGGCCCCCTTGGCCGCCAGCAGCCTGGTCAAGGCCGCACAAACGGCCCAGGTCTCTACCAAAGCCTTGAACGTGCTGCAAGCCTTTTACGCCAAGCAGCCTTGCATCGACGTACTCGAAGCGATGGCCTTGCTCGAATCGAACGATCCGTCGGCTGCGGCCACATCGCACCAGCGCTATCTGGACCACCTGCAAAAACAGCCGTCCCTCATGGCGGCCACGCGCTGGCTCAATGGCCAGGCCAGCCAGGAGCCCTTGCCTGCGCCCGTGCAAAAAGCGCTGGAACAAGCCACCCGCCCGCTGGCGCGTTACCGCTGCGCCGCCTGCGGCTTTGAGGCCAAGGAACACTTCTGGCACTGCCCCGGCTGCCAGGCCTGGGACAGCTATCCGCCACGCCGCGTCGAAGAGCTGTGAGCGCAGCGCTTGAAACATCTTGTTTCAAGCCCATCCACACAGCCCTTTACCCGATCTGGCCCGGACCAGACAATCGCCCTGTCTTGCAAACAACTGGCTCACCAGTACAGGGGAGGGGCATCACATGATCCCAAAAACAACTGCCGTGCTGGTGACCGGTTTGTTTGCCGGACTTTGCTATGCGCAGATCGAGCTGAACCAAGCCAGCGAAATCGATCTGGACGGCCTCAAGGGCATCGGTCCTGCCACCACCCGCCAAGTGCTGGTCGAGCGTCAAAAAGCCCCCTTCAAAGACTGGCCCGATGTCCTGGCCCGCATCCGGGGCCTCGGACCGCACAAGGCCACGCAACTGTCCGATCAAGGCTTGCGCGTTGAAGGCGCACCCTACCCGACAAAGCGCCAGTCGCCTGATTCAGCAGCACCACCCACGAAGTGAGTGGTCGCCCTCAGGACTTAGGCTGCGCCAAAACCCCCGCCACCTGGGGTGTGGATTTCAAACACATCGCCCGGCTGCATTTCCACCTGGCCAATGTGGCCCAACACCTGCACGCTGCCATCGGTGCGCACCACCTGGTTGATGCCCGGCAAGCCAGCTTGGCCACCCGCCATGCCAAAGGCCGGATGGATGCGCCCGTTGGACAAAATGCCCGCCGTCATCGGCTCCAGAAAGCGCACACGCCGCACACCGCCATCGCCGCCTTGCCAGCGCCCCGCGCCGCCAGAGCCTTGGCGGATCGCATAACTCTCCAGCCGCACTGGAAAGCGGAACTCCAGCACCTCGGGGTCCGTGAGGCGTGAATTGGTCATGTGGGTTTGCACCACCGAAGTGCCGTCAAAGCCACCCACCAGCTGGCCTTGCGCGCCATAGCGTCCGCCCGCGCCACTGCCACCCGAGATGGTTTCGTAGTACTGCACCCGGGCATTGCCGAAGGTGAAGTTGTTCATGGTCGGCTGGCTGCCCGCCATCACGCCCAAAGCGCCAAACAGCGCGTTGGTGATGCAGGTGGAGGTCTCCACATTGCCCGCCACCACCGAAGCCGGGGGGTTGGGGTTGAGCATGGAGCCGGCCGGCACGAAGACTTTGAGCGGCTTCAAGCAACCGGCGTTCAGCGGAATGTCGTCATCCACCAAGCTGCGGAACACGTACAGCACGGCTGCCATGCACACCGCCCGTGGCGCATTGAAGTTGTTGGGCAGCTGGGCGCTGGTGCCGGTGAAGTCGATCTCGGCCGTGCGCTCGGCGGCATTCACGCGCGCCGCCACCTGGATCTGCGCGCCGTTGTCCAGCGGCAAGGTGAATTGCCCGTCTTTGAGGCGTGTGATGACGCGGCGCACAGACTCCTCGGCGTTGTCCTGCACATGGCGCATGTAGGCCTGCACCACGTCCAGGCCGAACTGATCGACCATGCGGCGCAGCTCCTGCACGCCTTTTTCGTTGGCCGCAATCTGCGCTTTCAGGTCGGCCATGTTCTGCTGCGGGTTACGCGAGGGGTACTCGCCGCTTTGCAGCAGCGCCACCATCTCGGCCTCGCGCAGGTGACCGGCATCGACCAGCTTGACGTTGTTGATCTGCACACCCTCTTCTTCGATGCGCGTCGAAAACGGCGGCATGGAGCCCGGCGTCAAGCCACCCACATCGGCGTGGTGCCCGCGCGAGCCCACATAAAACACCGGCTCGGCGTGCCCCTCCAGATACACCGGGGTGATCACGGTGATGTCGGGCAAGTGGGTGCCGCCGTGGTAGGGGTCGTTCAGCACGAACACATCTCCCGGTTGCATGCTCCCCTTGTTCTCTTGAATCACGGTCTTGATGCTCTCCCCCATCGAGCCCAAATGCACCGGCATGTGCGGCGCGTTGGCGATCAAATGGCCTTCGGCGCTGAACAGCGCGCACGAAAAGTCCAAACGCTCTTTGATGTTGACCGAGTAAGCCGTGTTTTGCAGTTGCAGCCCCATTTGCTCGGCGATGTTCATGAACAGGTTGTTGAACACCTCCAGCAGCACCGGATCGGCCTGCGTGCCTGCGGCGTGCTGCACCGCACGCGCTTGCACGCGCACCAGCAGCAAATGGTCGAGCGCGGTGAGACGCGCTTGCCAACCGGCTTCCACCACGGTGGTGGCATTCTTCTCGGCAATGATGGCGGGGCCGTCGATCACGTCGCCGGGGCGCATGTCTTCGCGCACCACCAGCGCGGCGCCCTGCCACTGGGCCACACCTTGCGCGTTGGTGGCATAGACCTGCACGGTGTCGCGGCGCGGTACATCGCGCTGTGGGTGCACGGTCAGCACAGCCTCTTCAGGCGCATCGCCGGGCAGCACCGCTTCGACCGACACAGCCTCGACCACCAAGGCCTTGCCCTGCATCAAAAAAGCAAAGCGCTGGCGGTAAGCGGCTTCAAAACCGGCCACCAATTCGGCCTGATCGCCCCAAGGCACGACCAGCGCCGAGTCGGTGCCTTCGTAGCGCAAATGCACGCGCTGGCGCAACGCGATGCGGTCGGTACTTGCAGCACCCCCCCCCATTTGCACCAGCAAGGCCTGGCGCGAGGTCTCACCCAAAGCCTGCAAGCGCTCGGCCATGAAAGGCATGGCTGATGCGTCCAAACGCCGCTCAATGGATTCTTCGCGCATCACGTTCTGGTCGGCCAGGCCCATGCCATAGGCCGAGAGCACACCCGCCAGCGGGTGCACCAGCACCTGCGACATGCCCAGGGCATCGGCCACCAGACAAGCGTGCTGACCGCCTGCGCCGCCAAAACACTGCAGTGTGTAACGCGTCACGTCGTAACCGCGTGCCACCGAAATTTTCTTGATCGCGTTGGCCATCTGCTGCACCGCGATCTGGATGAAACCGTGCGCCACGTCTTCGGCAGCGCGGCCGGTTTGTGCGGCCAGTTTTGCAAAATGCCCGCGCACCACCTCAGCGTCCAGCGACTGGTTCGCCTCAGGGCCAAACACCGACGGAAAAAACCTCGGCTGCACCTTGCCGACCATCACGTTCGCATCGGTCACGGCCAGCGGCCCGCCTCGGCGGTAACTGGCGGGCCCCGGGTTGGCCCCCGCGCTTTGCGGCCCCACCCGAAAACGCGCACCGTCATAAGCGAGCAAAGACCCGCCGCCTGCGGCGACAGTGTGGATGCTCATCATCGGGGCACGCATGCGCACACCTGCCACCTGGGTTTCAAACTCGCGCTCGAACTGCCCGGCAAAGTGCGACACATCGGTGGACGTGCCGCCCATGTCAAAACCGATCACCTTGTCGTGCCCCGACAGCTGCGCCGTGCGGGCCATGCCCACAATGCCGCCGGCTGGGCCGCTCAAAATCGCGTCCTTGCCCGCGAACACCTGCGCGTCGGTCAAGCCACCCGAAGACTGCATGAACATCAGTTTCACGCCCGGCATCTCGCTGGCCACCTGGTTCACATAGCGCCCCAAAATCGGTGACAAATACGCATCCACCACTGTGGTGTCGCCCCGGCTGACCAGCTTCATCATCGGGCTGGTTTGGTGCGAAGTGCTCACCTGGGTGAAACCCACTTCACGCGCCAGGCGCGCAGCAGCCAGCTCGTGCGCCGTGTGCCGCCAGCCGTGCATGAACACGATGGCGACAGACCGCACACCTTGGGCGTGCGCATGCATCAACTGGGTGCGCAAATGCGCTTCGTCCAAGGGCTGCAAAACCTCGCCATCCACCGCCACGCGCTCCTGCGCCTCCACCACCGCGCTGTAAAGCAACTCGGGCAAGACGATGTGTCGGTCAAACAAACGCGGACAGTTTTGGTACGCGATGCGCAGCGCGTCTCCAAAGCCCTGCGTGGTCACCAGCAAAGTGGGCTCGCCTTTGCGCTCCAGCAGCGCATTGGTGGCCACAGTGGTGCCCATCTTCACGCACTCGACCTGCTGGGGCGTGACCGGCTCACCGGCTTTCAAGCCCAGCAAATGGCGGATACCCGCCACCGCCGCATCGCGGTACTGCTCAGGGTTTTCGCTCAGCAGCTTGTACGTGACCAAGCTGCCATCGGGGCGCTTGCCGACGATGTCGGTGAAAGTGCCGCCGCGGTCGATCCAGAATTGCCACTTGGGCAGAGAAGGCTGTGTGCTCATATGGAACCGCATGTTAACGGCCTGTCACGCACAGCGCAGTCCCTCAGGGGAATCACCAATCGCCAAAAAGCCTCACGCCCCTAGAGTGGTCACCTGTTGCATGCACCATGGTGGTCACCTGGCCCGGGTACGTGTCTTGCTTGGAATTTTTTGTCTCAATCTGAGGAGTCTCCATGAAACGTCGCAGCCTTCATCTGGCCCTGGTCGCCAGTATTTTTGCCCTGGCCTCAGGCGTACAAGCGCAAACCAAATGGGACTTGCCCGCCGCTTATCCGGCCAGCAACTTCCACTCGCTGAACCTGGCCCAGTTCGCGACCGATGTGGACAAGGCTTCGGGCGGCAAACTCAAGATCACGGTGCACGCCAACGCTTCTCTGTTCAAAGCGCCTGAAATCAAACGCGCCGTGCAAGGCGGTCAGGCCCAAGCCGGAGAAATTTTGCTGGCCAACTTCAGCAACGAGTGGCCCATTTACGCTGCCGACGGCCTGCCCTTTCTGGCCGACAGCTACGACGAAGGCATGAAGCTCTACAAAGCCCAAAAGCCGCTGATGGAAAAGAAACTGGCCGAGCAAGGCATGGTGTTGCTGTATTCAGTCGCCTGGCCACCCCAAGGCATCTACAGCAAGAAAGCCATCAACAGCGTGGCCGATCTCAAGGGCATCAAGTGGCGCTCCTACAGCCCGTCCACCGCCCGCATCGCCGAGCTGGTGGGCGCGCAGCCCGTCACGGTGCAAGCCGCAGAATTCACACAAGCCCTGGCCACGGGCGTGGTCGAGTCGACCATGACCTCAGGCGCGACCGGCGTGGACAGCAAGCTCTACGAACACCTCAAGTACTACTACGACGTGCAAGCCTGGCTGCCCAAGAACGCGGTCATCGCGAACAAAAAAGCTTTTGACGCGCTCGACAAGCCCACACAAGACGCACTCATGAAAGCCGCATCCGAAGCCGAAGCCCGTGGCTGGAGCGAGTCGCGCAAAGTCAATGACACGACGCTCGCCACCCTCAAGGCCAACGGCATGACCGTGACCGCGCCCTCGGCACAGCTCAAGGCCGACATGAAGAAGGTGGGCGACACCATGCTCAAGGAATGGCTGGAGAAATCCGGCGCCGAAGGCAAGGCCTTGGTTGACGCCTACAACCACAAGTAAACCCGCATGAGCACCAGCAGCACAGCCAGCGCCAGCTTCGGCAGGCGCTTTTTGGACGGTTTGTACCTCTTGGGGGGCAACCTGGCCGCCCTGTGTGTGCTGGCCATTTTGGTCTTGATGATCGCCGCATCGGTCGGCCGCGTGTTCGAGTGGCGCGTGTCCTGGGTCAACGACATCGTGGCTTGGCTGTGCGCGGCAGCGGCTTTTCTGGGCATGGCCTACAGCTTTCGCAACGGCGATTTTGTGCGGGTGACGCTGGTGCTCGAATCGGTGTCTGCGCCCGTGCGCCGTTGGCTGGAATTGATCTCGCTGGCCGTGGCTGCGGTGGCCATTGGCTACCTCGGCTACTGGGCCGCACGCTTCACTTGGGAGAGCTACGAGTTCAACGACATCGCGGGCAATATGGTGGCCATCCCGATCTGGATTCCACAAATGAGCTTTGTCATCGGCTCGGCCATTTTGGTGATCGCCGTGCTCGACGAATGCGTGTGCGTGTTCCGGGGCGGCAAGCCCAGCTATGTGGCGCGTGTCGAAGAACGGCACGCCCGTGGTGATTTTTCCGAGGAGATGTGATGGGCCTGCTGGAAATCGGGGGCCTGCTCCTCTTTTTGATGCTGCTGATGCTCAGCGGCGGCGTGTGGATCGCCATGACGCTGGCGATTGTGGGCTGGGTCGGCCAAGCGTTTTTCACCAACACCTTGCCTGGCAAGAACCTGTTTTCCTCGTTCTGGGAAACCTCGGCCAGCTGGGAGCTGGCGGCGCTGCCCATGTTCATCTGGATGGGCGAGATTTTGTACCGCACCAAGCTGTCCGAGCAGATGTTCGACGGCCTGTCGCCCTGGCTGTCCAAAGTGCCAGGCCGCTTGATGCACACCACGATTTTGGGCTGCGGCATTTTCGGCTCGGTCTCGGGCTCGTCGGCCGCCACCTGCGCCACGATCGCCAAGGTGGCCCTGCCCGAACTCGAAAAGCGCGGCTATGACCGCAACATCGCGCTGGGCTCACTGGCTGCTGCGGGTGGTTTGGGCATTTTGATTCCGCCGTCCATCACGATGGTGGTGTATGCCGTGGCGGCCGACGCCAGCGTGATCCGCTTGTTCCTCGCGGGCTTCTTGCCCGGCTTCTTGCTGATGGGGCTGTTCTCGGGCTACATCGTCTGGTGGAGCCTGCGCAACCCCGACAAAGTGCCCCCAGCCGAAGCGCCGACCACCTTCATGGAAAAAATGCGGCGCTCGGGCAGCCTGATCCCTTGCTCACTGCTCATCGTGTTCATCGTCTGGGTGCTGGTGGCGGGCATCGCCACCGCAACCGAATGCGCCGCCTATGGCGTGCTGGGCTCGCTGGCCATTGCGGCTGCCGGTCGTAGCCTGACCTGGGAGAACTTCTGGCAAGGCCTGGTGGGTGCCACGCGGGTGAGCTGCATGATCATGTTCATCCTGGCGGGTGCGGCTTTCTTGACCAAAACCATGGCCTTCACCGGCATCCCGCGCGAGTTGGCCGAGTTTGTGCACGGCATGAACCTTTCCCCCTTTGGTCTGATCGGTGTGTTGGTGGTGGTGTATTTGATTTTGGGCACAGCGCTCGACGGCATCTCGATGATCGTGTTGACCAGCGCGGTGGTGTTGCCCATGATCCAGAAGGCTGGCTTCGATCTGGTCTGGTTTGGCATCTTCATCATCATGCTGGTCGAGATCGCCGAAATCACGCCCCCGGTGGGCTTCAACCTCTTCGTGCTGCAAAACATGACCGGCATCGACAGCAACCGCATCGCCCGCGTGACCCTGCCCTTTTTCGCCTGCATGATCGTGGGCATCGTCCTGATCACGGTCTTCCCGTCCATCGTCACCATCGTGCCCGACATGCTGATGGGCGTGGCCAAGTAAAACCGCCCACCCACTCCGGTAAGATGCCGCGCTGGCCCTGTGTGGCATGAAAGAGTGACGGATGTTCAAAAATGTGATGGTTTACCGCATCGGCGAGGGCTTTGCCCCCACGTTGGCGGACGTGCAAGCGGCGCTGGAGCCCGCCCAGTTTGTGGAGTGCGGCGCGAGCCAGGAGAAATCCGTCGGCTGGATTCCTCCGCGTGGTGAGGCCTACGGCCCGCTGATCGAATCGGTGGGCGGTCAATGGATCGTCAAACTCATGATCGAATCCAAGGCCGTGCCCGGCAATGTGGTGCGCCGCAAAGCCGACGAACGCATCGCCGAGATCGAAGCGGCCACCGGTCGCAAACCCGGCAAGAAAGAAAAGCGCGACATCATGGACGACGCGCTCATGTCGCTCTTGCCCCAGGCCTTCGCCCGTCAATCGACGGTGGTGGTCTGGATGGACCTGGAAAACCGCCGCTTGGTGCTCAACGCGGGCAGCCAGGGCAAGGCCGATGAAGTGGTCTCTGCGCTGATGAATGTCTTGGGCGGCCTGTCGGTGTCCTTGATCCAAACCGTGACCTCGCCCCAAGCGGCCATGACCCAATGGCTGCTGGCCCCCACAGAAGACGAGTGGCCTGCCGACCTGACGGTGGAGCGCGAAACCGTGCTCAAGTCCACCGGCGAAGACGCCGCCAGCGTGCGCTTTACCCGCCACCACCTGGCCAACGACGATGTGCGCAAGCATGTGATGGAAGGCAAACTGCCCACCCAACTGGCGCTCAGCTGGGACGGCCGCGTGGCCTTTGTGCTGACCGACACGCTGCAGCTGAAAAAAGTGCAGTTCCTCGACGGCGTCATGGACGAATCAGGCACCGACAAAAACGAAGACCGTTTCGATGGCGACGTGGCCCTGTCCACCGGCCTGCTCGGCCCCTTGCTCGACAGCCTGATCGAAGCGCTGGGTGGCGAGATGGAACTGGGCGCAGAAGCAGCGCCCGCATCACCGCCCGTCATCACCGAAGCGGCTGACGACGACCCGCCTTTTTAATCAGCACTGACCGGGAGTGAACATGCCCTCTGTGATCGCGATTTGTCTGGGCGCTTGTGTGGGCGCTTTGTCACGCTGGCAGCTGGGCCTGTGGCTCAACCCTGGCAGCACCAGTGTGGGCCTCATGCCCTGGGGCACCTTGGCCGCCAACTTGATCGGCGGTTATCTGGTGGGCGTGTGTGTGGGCGTGTTCCAGCAACTGCCCGACTTGGACCCGGTCTGGCGACTGGCCCTGATCACCGGCTTTTTAGGCGCACTGACCACCTTCTCCAGCTTCTCAGCCGAAGTGGTCGCCATGCTGCAACAAGGCCGCTACGCCTTTGCAGCAACTACCGCCTGTGTTCACCTGTTCGGCTCGCTGGCGCTCACCGTGCTGGGGCTCAAGACGGTGGCGATGTTCTGGGTGCGGTGATCTGGCGAAGGGCAGGTTTGCGGCGATAGCGCTCGGTCAGCCAGTGACCATCAAGCTCTGCAACCAGCCAGAAGCCGACTTGTTTGCGTAAATAATGAATGTCTGCTTGTTCAAATGCACATTGGCTTGGTCGGCGAGTACAGCGCCATTGGCCGCACTCGCCGATCCTGAGGTTTCATCTCAAAGTAACTGTAAGAGCACCACGATAAGGTCGTAAAAATCGGCGCAATGATTATTTGCTTGATCGATAAATTTCAATACAACCATCTGGCTGGGACCATCACGATGGACGGGAACATCACCATCAAGAACATCACAACGAATTGAATGGCCATGAAGGGCAGCACGCCACGTGTCACGTCATCCATCCTCATGCGACCAACACCCGCAACCACGTTCAAAACAGTCCCTACAGGCGGGGTCACCAGACCGATGGAGTTGTTGATGATGAACAGCACGCCAAAGTAAACAGGATCAATGCCTGCTGCTTTGACAAGTGGCATCAGCACAGGCGTCAAAATCAAAATCGTGGGTGTCATGTCCATGGCTGTACCGACCACCATGCACAAAATCATGATCGCAAACATCAGCAATGTGGGGCTGCCCAGCAACGGTTCGAGCAAACTGATCACTTGTGCGGGTAAGTTAGCCACAGTGATCAACCAGGCAGAGACCATCGCCGCAGCAACCAGGAACATGATGACTGCGGTGGTCATGGCCGCGCGGTCAAATACTTCGTACAGCTGTTTCAAGTTCAGCTCACGGTAAACGAAGCAAGCCACAAAGAGTGCATAAGCAGCGGCCACCACAGCGGCCTCCGTGGGTGTGAACACACCCATGCGCAAACCCACCAGAATGATGATCGGAAGCATCAAAGCCCAACCCGCACTCTTGAATGCGCTCCAAATTTCATGGGACGTACGACGGGGCGGAGGATTCAAGTCTTCCTTTCGTGTGAGGTACCACCAAGTGCCCCACAAACCAGCCGCCAGAACAATGCCCGGAAAAATGCCTGCCAGGAACAGCTTGCTGATCGAGACGTTAGCCGCGACACCAAAAATCACGAACCCAATGGAGGGCGGAATGATGGGACCAATCACACCGCAAGCAGCAATCAAGCCCCCGCTGCGTGCCTTGTCGTGGCCTGCTTTCACCATCATGGGCAGCAGCAATGCGGTCAGTGCCGCAGCATCTGCGACAGCAGAACCCGACAAAGCAGACAACAAACAGGCTGCAACGATGGTCACATAGCCCAATCCACCGCGAATGTGACCCACCAAGGCCAATGCAAAATCAACAATACGTTTTGACAAGCCGCCGGTGTTCATCACCTCGCCAGCCAGCATGAAGAAGGGGACAGCCAGCAATGGAAAGCTGTTGGCACCTTCCATCACGTTTTGGGCTAGGATTTGGGCCTGAAACATATCCAGGTGCCACATCAGAGCTGCGCCACACAGCAGCAATGAATAAGCAATGGGTATACCCACAGCCATTGCAGCCAATAACGAGCCGATAAATACAGCGATAGTCATGTCGATATTCCTGTTGATTATTTCAATGGTGCGGGCGCATCAATCGGCTCTTCTTCTGACTCTCTGATGCCAATCAGCTCATGGTCTGCCAGCTGTCCAGAGGCAAAGCGCAGGACTTGATTCACCAAGATGAGCGCACCAGAAACTGAAAGCACCAATCCACACATGAAGAACCAGGCCATGGAGACGCCCATCACTGGACTGGTTGTTTCAAGGTTGATGACCACTTGGTCCCACGATCCATTGAACAAGAGCCAGCACGCAAACAACATGCCGCCATGAGCAATCAGAAAGCAAATTTTTTGACCACCGAGAGGCAGCCGTGAAATCAATGTGTCTGTCCCAAGATGCGCACCTTCTCTCATCGCAACAATCGCACCCAGGAAGGTCACCCAAACGAACAGCCATCTGGATAGCTCTTCCGAGACCGTGATCCCCGAATTGAAGGCATAGCGCAGAAATACGTTGCCCAGGACAAGCGCCACCATCAAGGCAAGTGCGATGACCATGGCCACTCGGATAAGCCGGCAGTATTGGTCAATCAGGTTGGTAAACATGAGGGGTTCCTTGAAATTCAAAAAAAAGGGGCACCTGTGAAGGTGCCCCGAATGAAACGTGCCTTCATTGTCTGCCGTATCAAATCGTCAATACCGCAAGACTCGGTATGCACGGGAGCGCCACTGTTGGACACGCCTTGGTGCAAATTCTTTCTTGGCTTACTTGGCCTTGCGGGCTTTATCAACAGCCGCGTACATCTCATCAACGATTGGGCCCAGCTCTTTTGTGTACTTCTCGACAACAGGCTTGGAGCGCTCACGCAACTTGGCGATCTCTTCGGCATTCAACTCAAACACGGTCATGCCTTTTTTCTTGATTTCAGCCAGAACCTTGGCGGCTTCGTCGCGGGCAATCTTGCGTTGGTAGATGGCTGTTTCTTGTGCGGTTTCACGCATCAACTTTTGTTCAGCGGGCGTGAGCTTGTCCCAGAACTTCTTGCTGACCACCACGGCTTGCGGGGTGTACATGTGGTTCGTGATGGTCAGATACTTGGAGACCTCTTCGTACTTGCCGTCCAGAATGTTCAGCAGCGGATTGGTCATGCCATCAATCGCACCTTGCTCCAAGGCCGTGTAGGTTTCGGTAAAGGGCATGGGGACGGGAGATGCACCCAAAGACTTCATGAAATCAACATAAATGGGTGTGGGAATCACACGCATTTTGATGCCCTTGAAGTCATCCGCTTTGGCAATGGGCTTCTTGCCTGTGTGCACTTGGCGGAAGCCCAAGTCCCAGTAAGCCAGACCCACCAAACCTTTTTCCTGCAACTTGTCCAGAAGCTTTTGGCCAACGGGACCATCAGACACAGCATCTGCTTCGCGGGTGTTGTTGAACATGAAGGGGAAGTCGAAGATGGCCATTTCCTTGGAAACACCGGCCAGCAAGCTGGCGTTCATGACAGTCATTTCAACGGTACCGCCTTGCATGGCGGAAACAGTTTGCAGATCAGGGCCGAGTGAGCCGCCAGGGAAAGCTTGGACTTTGAATTTACCGTTCGTTTTCTTGGCCATCAACTCAGCAAACTTTTCAACCCCTTGCACTTGAGGGTGCCCCTTGTTGCTGGCCGAGGGGAACTTAACAGTACGCGCTTCAAAGTCAGCGGCCTGAGCCATGCCCATGGTGGCAATGGCTGCGGTCAAGACAGACAACGAAAGGATGCGACGAAATTGATTCATGGAGAGTCTCCGATTGAGGTTGAATTGAGAGGACGGGAAATGGATGAAAAATCAAGCTGCAAGCAAGTGCTTGCGGACATCAGACAAATCGTCTTTGACCTTGTCTGCGATATCGGGCATGCCAAAGAAACGCAGGTAGTCCGGCACTTGCTGGACAAGCATCTCGAATCCTGGGTAAGCCTCAATATTTCTTTTGGCACAGGCCTGCAGCAATGGCGTTGGCTTGTGCTTCATCAAAATGTCGACCACTGTGGCTGTCAGATCAATGCGTGACACATCGACAGGCAATGGATCGTCAGAATTCAGCCCAAGCGGTGTTGCATTGATGATCAGATCAAAACCTGCGGGATCAGCGCCTGGAACGCTCACCCTTTCATTGTTGAAGCGTTGTGCCAGGCGCTCAGCACGATCACCCAGGTCATGCAGTGCCAGTTCTTGAACGCCTGCTTCAAGTAATGCTGTAGCAATGGCAGCGCCTGCGCCACCGGTACCCACCAGCAAGACGCGCAAGCCCTTGGGATCAGCGCCAAAGTGGCGCAATGCGGAAACCAATCCATTGCCATCAAACATGCCGCCTTCCAACGTGCCGTCTTGGTGTCGGCGCACCGCATTGACGGAACGCGACATCTGGCTTGCGGCATCAATCTTGTTAAAGAACGGCATGAGTTTGGGTTTGTGTGGAATCGTGATCCACAAGCCATCCACATTTCCGGCCTCCAAAACCGTGGTCGCGAAATCTACGAATCGATCTGGATTGACCTGTACGGGCACCAAGACGGCATCAACATTGAACTTTTGAAAGACGCGATTAAAGATGGCAGGCGCTTGCACTTGATCAACAGGATCACCTGCCACCATGAAGACGCGGGTCTTGCCGGTGATTTGTGCTGAAACTGAATTGGCTGTGCGGTTCGTCATGGGTTTGGACTGTATTGGCGTCCGATACCCAATTCAATGAGCCATTGACTTGCAATGTCCGAATAACGGACAATTCTGTCCGAAGGACGGTTAAAACTATGGTTTCCCCTAATGCTTCCGCATTGGTCTCCACCACGAAAACAAAAGAGTTTCCGATAGACCCTGCAGACTTGATCACAGGCGTGGGCCGGGCGCTGTCAGTGATTGAAGCGTTTAACGACGAGTACGGCCGCATGACCGTGACGCAGGTCTCGCAGCGGACGGGCATCCCTCGAACGGCTGCCAGACGTTACCTGCTCAACCTCTGCCACTTTGGCTATGCGGATACAGACAGCAAGTTCTTTTGGCTCACCCCTCGCATCCTGCGATTGGGCCAGGGCTATCTGGACGGGGCCCGGCTACCGCGCTTGGTTCAACCCTTTATTCAGCGTTTGGCCATGTCTTCAGGTGAGACGGTGAATGTTTCCGTTTTGGATGGGCATGAGCTGGTGTACGTCGCGCGAAGCAACAGTCCAAGGGTTGTGTCCATCGGGTTTTATGCGGGCGCAAGGGTCCCAGCTCACGTCGTGGGTGCAGGTCCTGCCATCTTGTCTACGCTCAGTGATGACGCTTTGAAAAAGTGGCTTTCTGAACATGAGTTTTCGACGTTCAACACCAGTGCGGTGTTAACGCCAAAGAAGTTCGAGAAAGTTGTCATCAGTGCACGCAAAACCAACTATTGCATTTCTGTTGGCAATCTCGATCAAGGCCTTACAGGTGTTGCCGTTCCCCTCAGAGACCGGCATGGCGAATGCAAGGCTTCTTTGAGCATGACTCTTCAATCTTCCATATGGAGTGAAGAGAAAATCACCGAAAAGTTACTGCCCTTGATTGTTGAAACAGCGCAAGTGCTCAGGTCGGTGATTTGAGGACCGCGATATCGACTGTCCAGCAACACAGTCCCGATCTTGATTGACGCTTCGCCATCTCCATAAAGCGGACCTTCACCATGAAATGTTGAATCACTGCTTGGGGTCGGCCGCAGCCTGTCATATGCTCATGCCCATAGACTGAAACCCGCCTGCCAGCCGCTGCAGGCGCAGCAGCGCGATCACGCGTGGCGGCAGCGGGTGCCATATCAGTTGCAGATGGCCGCCTCCGATGTGCACACGCGCCTGGCCGGCGCCCAGCTCAAAGCCGTCAAAGAGGCCCGTGGCAATGTGGCCGAGGCCGCACGGCATCTGGGCATCAGCCGCGCCACGGTTTACCGCAAACTGGGCAACCCCAAGGCCTGCTGATCGCCTTGCGAGCTTCAGGCCCTTGGGCCTTGGTTCTTCACTTGCCAGCGTTCGGAAAGAACAGCTGCTCGCCACCGATCTTGTAATCCGCGATGGTGGCTTGGCCTGCAGGCGAGGTCACCCAGTCCACAAATTTTTGCGCCTCGGCTTGCTTGACGTGCGCGTGCTTGGCGGGGTTGACCACCATCACGCCGTACTGGTTGAACAAGCGCTGATCGCCTTCGACCAACACCGCCAAATCGGCGCGGTTCTTGAAGTTCAGCCAGGTGGCGCGATCGGCCAGCACATACGCGCCTTGCGAGGCCGCGATGTTGAGTGCAGGGCCCATGCCGCAGCCGCATTCGCGGTAGCCGCTGCCTTTGGCCGCATCCAGATTGGCCAGCTTCCAGTAGCGCAGTTCGGCGGCATGGGTGCCGCTCTTGTCACCGCGCGAGACAAAGGCCGCGTTGCCCGCAGCCACTTTGCCCAAAGCCGACAAGATGTCCTTGCCCTTGGTGCCGGCCGGATCGGCCTTGGGGCCGATCAACACAAAATCGTTGTACATGACCGGCAGGCGCTTGAGGCCAAAGCCATCGGCCACGAATTTTTCTTCGGCCACTTGGTCATGCACAAAGACCACATCGGCATCGCCCCGTCGCGCCATGTCCAGCGCCTGGCCTGTGCCCAGCGCCACCACTTTGATGTCGATGCCGCTGGCCTTTTTGAAGGCGGGCAGCAAATGCGCAAACAAGCCGGACTGCTCGGTCGATGTGGTCGACGACATCACAATAGACTGGGCCTGCGCGTACAGGGCCGCAGACGACAGGACAGCGAACAACAAACCACGGCGAAATGCAAAACGGAATTTCATGAGAGTTCTCCTTGAACAAAAGCATGGGCTTGCGGACTGCGCACAGACAGCTCAGCCGCATTGAAAAAAACATCCACAGGCAAGTCGGCCAGCACACGACCGGCTTCGAGGTACAGCACACGAGAGGCCAAACGCTTGACCTGGCCCAGGTTGTGGCTCGCCCAGATCAGGGTCAGCGCCTCACCTTGCGCAAATTCAGCAATCAGGTTTTCCACTTCGCGCTTGGCATGCGGGTCCAAGCTGGCCGTGGGCTCGTCGAGCAACAGCACATCGGGCTGACGCGCCCAGGCTCTGGCCAAAGCCAAGCGCTGCTGCTGACCGCCCGAGAGTTGCCGCCCGCCTTGTGCGGCCACCGCCGTCAGGCCCACACGCTGCAGCGCCAGCAGCGCACGCTCACGGGCTTGACGCCAGGTCAGGCCCAAACTGCGGTCCAGCCAGATGCCCAAGGTCACGTTGTTGAGCGCCGAGATGCGCAGCAAATGCGGACGCTGAAACAGCATGGCCAAACGGCTGTTCGGGTCCCGGTGCACCTGGCCTGCAGCCAAGGGCAAGAGCCCCTGCAACAAACGCAGCAAAGTGCTTTTGCCCGAACCATTGGAGCCCACCAAGGCCACACGCTCACCGGGCGCAATGCTCAAATCAATGCCCACCAAAACGGTCGCAGGCCCCAACTTGACCGAAGCGGCTTGCAACTGGACCACGCTGCGGCTGCTCATGCGACCCACCCCTTGGCCAGCGGCACGGCCGGCCCGTGTTGGCGCTGCCCCCAGCGGCGCAACGCTGCAGCCAGCAAGTTCAACAAGAGCACCACCGCCAGCAGCACCAGGCCCAAGCCCAAGGCCAAAGGCAAATCGCCCTTGCTGGTTTCCAGCGCAATCGCGGTCGTCATGACACGGGTAAAGCCATCGATGTTGCCGCCCACGATCATCACCGCACCCACCTCGGAAATGGCACGCCCAAAAGCCGCCACACCAATGGTCAGCAAGGCATAGCGCTCATCCCAAGCCAAGAGCAGCCCACGCAAGACCGGCCCTGCGCCCAGCGAGGCCCATTGCTCGCCGTGCTGCACTTCCACGTCTTCGACCACTTGCCGCGTCAGGGCCGTGACCACAGGCACCACCAAAATCACTTGCGCGATGACCATGGCCTTGAAGCTGAACAACCAACCCAAAAAGCCCAAGGGCCCTGTGCGCGAGAGCAGCAAATACACCAGCAGCCCCACCACCACCGAGGGCAAGGCCAGCAAGGTGTTCAAGATCACCAGCACGGCCCCGCGCCCCGCAAATCGGGCCACCGCCAACCAAGCCCCCAGCACCACGCCCAGGGCATAGGCCAGCAGGCAGGCCGTGGCGCTGACGGCCACAGACCGCGCAACCACCGACCACAAGACCGGATCCCAATTGAAAATGAGGTTCAGCGCCGTGCCGACGCTGTCGTAGAGGGTGTTCATAACAAGCGGTGGATGCTACCCGAGCCAAGGCCCATTAACCCTCCGTGTTCTCCGTTATGAAATGCTTTGCATAGGCCTGCCAGCACGCACGGTCACTGGCCCCGAATGCCTCGCTTCTTGATGCACACTAGCCCTGTGCGACACATCGACCTTTCCTACCACTGGAGCCCGGGCTCTTTGCAAACCCAGGCGAGCCATACGACCTCACCGCTGCGCAACCCCTTGATGGACTTGCTGCACGCTGTGCGCAGCTCGGGCTCGATTTCTGCGGCCGCCAAGTCCTTGAACTTGTCCTACCGCCACGTCTGGGGCGAACTCAAACGCTGGGAAGACGTGCTCAGCCAGCCCCTGATCATTTGGGAAAAAGGCCAGGCCGCGCGATTGACCGAATTCGCCGACAAACTCTTGTGGGCCGAGCGGCAAGCCCAGGCACGTCTGACGCCGCAGATCAACGCGCTGCAAGCCGAGCTGGAAAAAACCTTTGCGGTGGCCTTCGACCCGGACAGCCACCTGCTGACCCTGTACGCCAGCCACGACGACGCCCTGATCCGCTTGCAAACCCACTGCGCCCGCCAAGCCCTGCACCTGGACATGCGCTTTTGCGGCAGCGTGGACGCGATCCGCGCCCTCAACGAAGGCCGCTGCATGGTCGCGGGCTTTCATGCCCCCGTGGCCCCCGACGCCGACTCTCTGGTTGCACGCACCTACCGCCCCCTGCTCAAGCGCGGTCAACACAAGCTCATCAGCTTTGCACGCCGCGAACAAGGCTTGATGGTGCGCCCGGGCAACCCCTTGCAGCTCACCCACTGGCAAGACCTGCTGCGCCCTGGCGTGCGCACCGTCAACCGCGCACTGGGCACCGGCACACGCCTCTTGCTCGACCAATGGCTGCAAAGCATGGGCCTGACAGGCGCGGCACTCAGGGGCTACGAACAAGAAGAAAGCTCCCATGCGGCGGTGGCCGCCTGCATCGCGGCTGGGCAAGCCGATGTCGGCCTGGGCATCGCCTCGGCGGCGCAGGCCCAAGGCCTGGACTTTGTGCCCCTGACCCAGGAAAACTACTGGCTGGTCTGCCTCAAAAGCGCGTTGGATACACCGCCCCTCTTGCAACTGCGCCAGGTGCTGCAGTCGCAAGGCTGGCAAAAACAACTCACCACATTGGCCGGCTACGACCGAGAACCCGACTGCGGCCAAATCCAGTCCCTCAAGGTGCGCCTGCCCTGGTGGCCTTGAGCGGCAGCCATCCACATACGTAATTTCACGTACGCACCCAACCCACCCAGCGTTGCTTGAGAAGAATTAAAGGCTCGGCGGGCAAATATCACGCCCAAGGCGTGCCGACGGCTGGTCTTGATTGGTTAACATTGGCGACACAGGGTCAGCGCCTGCGCTGGCTGGGCGCTTGGGCGTCTTTTTTCTCATGCTTCAACTGGAGATCCATTTGTCGACACTGCTTAAATTTGCCTTTGGCATCGACTGGCTCAACGACCGTTTGGGCAAACTGGCCACCTGGACGGTCTTGCTGGCCGCCCTCATCAGCGCGGGCAACGCCTTTGTTCGCTACGGCATCGATTGGAGTTCCAACGGCCTGCTCGAAATCCAGTGGTACCTGTTTGCCTACATGGTCATGATCGGCGCACCCTATGTGCTCAAGGTCAACGAACACGTGCGCGTGGACCTGATGTATGGCAAGCTGAAGAAAAATGGTCCCGTCTATGTGGACATTTTCGGTCTGGTGTTCTTTTTGATGCCCGTCATGGGCTTTCTGGCCTGGATTTCGTTCCCTTATTTCTGGAACACCTTCGTGACCAACGAACACTCCAGCAACGCCGGTGGCCTGATCCGCTGGCCCGCCACCTTGGCCATGCCCCTGGGCTTTGCCATGGTCTGGCTTCAAGGCCTGGCCGAGCTGATCAAGCGCGTGGCCTTCCTCCAAGGAAGGTACGCCATGGACACGCACTACGAAAAACCACTGCAGTGAGCTTCATCGCCACAACTGCTCCTCGACTCGCTGCAAGGAAATAAAAAATGCAAATGGAAAACTTTGCGCCCATCATGTTTGTGGGCTTGGTGTTCGTGATGCTGATCGGCTTTCCGGTCGCCTTCTCTTTGGCCGCCTTGGGCCTGGCCAGTGGCTTTTTCGCCATCGAAATGGGCTGGTTCCCACAGGCCTTCCTGGGCAACTTGCCCATCTCGATCTTCTCGATCCTGAACAATGACCTGCTCTTGGCCATTCCCTTCTTCACCTTCATGGGCACCATCCTTGAAAAGTGCGGACTGGCCGAAGACATGCTCGACGCCATGGGCCAACTGTTTGGCCCCATCAAGGGCGGCCTGGGCTACTCGGTCATCATCGTGGGCTTCATCCTGGGTGCGATCACCGGCACTGTGGCCGGTCAGGTCATTGCCATGGCCCTGATCTCCCTGCCCGTCATGCTGCGCTACGGCTACAACACCCGTTACGCCACCGGCGTGCTGGCGGCTTCGGGCACCATCACGCAGCTCGTGCCGCCTTCTCTGGTGCTGGTGGTGCTGGCCGACCAACTGGGCCGACCCGTGGGCGACATGTACAAAGGTGCCTGGGGCCCCTCGCTCATGCAGATCGCCATGTTCGCGATCTACACCTATGCACTGGGTGTGTTCAAGCCCGAATACGTGCCCGGCGTGCCCAAAGAAGCCCGCACCCTGAACGGCTGGCCCCTGTGGCGCAAGTGCCTCAAAGGCATCATCCCGTCAGCCGTGCTGATCTTCACCGTGCTCGGCTCCATGGGCGGCTTGCCCTTCCAAGACCGCGCCATTGCCACCCCCACCGAAGCCGGTGCCATGGGCGTGGTCGGTGCGCTGATCCTGGCGGCCATGCACAAGCGCCTGAGCGCCAAACTGCTCTGGGAAGCCATGCACGGCACCATGCGCCTGACGGCCATGGTGGTGTTCATCCTGATCGGCTCGCGCGTGTTCAGCCTGGTGTTCCAGGGCGTGGACGGTGCCAAGTGGGTCGAACACCTGTTGTCGGGTCTGCCCGGCGGCCAAGTGGGCTTCCTGATCGTGGTGAACGTGTTTGTGTTCTTCCTGGCCTTCTTCCTCGACTTCTTCGAGATCGCCTTCATCATCGTGCCCATGCTCGCGCCTGTGGCCGACAAGATGGGCATTGACCTGATCTGGTTTGGCGTGCTGCTGTGCGTGAACCTGCAGACCAGCTTCATGCACCCGCCATTTGGCTTTGCCTTGTTCTACCTGCGCGGCATTGCCGACACCATGTTCAAGGAAAAGCGCATCGCCGAGCCGATCAAGACCAACGACATCTACATGGGCTCCATCCCCTGGGTGATCATGCAGATCCTGCTGGTCGTGATCGTGATCTTTGTGCCCCAGTCGGTCACCGCCTTCCTCGACAAGCCCGAAGTCATCGACATGAACTCGGTGGTGCTGGAAGCTGCCCCCGCACCGGACGAGGCCGCGCCACCGGATGCCAATGCCAATCCAGCGGCCCCCTCTTCGGACGATCCGATGAAGGACATCCCCGGCGGCACCGACAAAAAGTAAACCCGGCCACCTCCAGGCACCTCGTCAGCACAGCGGCGAGGTGCTTTTTTCTTTCTGAAGCCTTCATACATGCCCTCTGCCGAACTCCACGAACAAGCCCCCGCGCTGCCCTACCCGTACAAACCGGTAGCGCAGGCCATGAACGCGTCCGCGTTCGGTCCCGTCTTCAAGGCCATGGCCTGGTTCATCTTGCTGGCCTTGATGGTCTGGTGCTGGCGCTTGAACATCGATTGGCGATCTGCCCAAGGCACTTGGTTGGCGGTGGTCTGGGCCATGCTGGCCTACACGGTCTGGCACATCCAGCGCAGCCGCATTGCGCTGGACCAGGACGCCATCGAACAAAGCTGGATGTGGCGTCGCCGCGTGACGCTGGGTGAGTTGGCCTATTTGAAGATCATGCGCATCCGTGGCCTGGAGCATCTGGTGGCCCCCCGCATCTACGTGCGCAACCTGGGCGGCAAATTCACGTTCTTTTACTGCCACGACCGCGCCATGCTCGAAGAATTCACGCGCTTGGCCCAAGCCCTTCGCCAACACGAACAACGGGTGTAAAAAAACCCGCCGGGCTTGCGCACGGCGGGTTGTTTCAGCGGGATAAAAAAGCTCAGAGCTTTTGAGCCTGCATGAAGCTGTCAAAACGGGCTTCACCGAAACGGAACCACCAGTTTTGCTCGGCACGGAACTTGGAGTAGTCGTCATAGACTTTCTTCCAGTTCGGGTTCTTGGCGCTCAGCTCGGCGTACACGTCTTGCGAGTGCTTGAAGGCCACGTCCATCATCTCCTTGGGGAAAGGCAGGACCTTGGTCTTTTGGGCAGCCAGCTGCTTCAAAGCGCCTGGGTTGTGTGCGTCGTAGCGGGCCTGGATCTCGATGTGGGCCACAGCAGAAGCGGCTTCCACGATGGCTTTGTTCTCGGGCGACAGCGCGTCGTAGGCCTTTTGGTTGACCATCAAAGTCAACTGAGGACCACCCTCCCACCAGCCTGGGTAGTAGTAGAACGGTGCCACTTTGTTCAGGCCCAGTTTCAGATCGTCATAAGGTCCGATCCACTCGGCCGCATCAATGGTGCCTTTTTCCAGCGACTGGTAAATCTCACCAGCGGGAATGTTCTGAGGCACCACGCCCATGCGCTCGAGCACCTTGCCAGCAAAGCCACCGACGCGGAACTTCAGGCCCTTGAGGTCAGCGGAAGATTTGATTTCCTTGCGGAACCAGCCGCCCATTTGGGTGCCTGTGTTGCCCATCGCAAAGTTCACGATGTTGAACTTGGCATAGTGCTCGCGCATGAGCTTCATGCCGTTGCCTTCGAACATCCAGGCGGTCATCTGGCGGCTGTTCAGGCCGAAAGGAATGGCGCAATCCAGGGCGAAGGTTTCGTCCTTGCCAAAGAAGTAATAAGGCGCGGTGTGAGCGCATTCCACGGTGCCGTTTTGCACGCCGTCCAGCACGCCGAAGGCGGGCATCAATTCACCGGCCGCGTGGGTGGTGATCTCGAACTTGCCGCCGCTCATCTCCTTGACCTTCTTGGCAAAGACTTCAGAGCCGCCAAACAAAGTGTCCAAAGACTTGGGGAAGCTCGAAGCCAAGCGCCAGCGAATGGCGGCTTGCGCATGCACAGCAGGTGCGACACCTGCGGCCAAAACGCCAGCGATACCTGCGTTTTTCAGAATGGAACGACGATCCATGGATGAACTCCTCTTTGAAAAATAAACACACCCCAGACTTCAGGATATGGACTTATCGGGTGTTGTCTATTCTAGAAAGGTCCAGAGCCCGTTCAGGCTCGGGTTTACCCTTTTTGTCAGATTTCGCGCCTGCAATGGCAAGGCCGTGACCAACGTTGGATGTCCCTCAAACAGCCAAGGACTCAGGCCATGCGCTGGCGAATGGACGCTTCGATGCCCGCCGCATCCAGCCCCTGCGCGGCCAGCAGCTGGGCGTGGTCGCCGTGCTCAATGAACACATCGGGCAAGCCCAGTTGCAGCACAGGGCGCACCAGGCCCAGCATCTGCAAGGCCTCTGTCACGGCGCTGCCTGCGCCGCCCATGATGCAGCCCTCTTCCACCGTCACCAGTTGGGCGTGGTCCTGGGCCACCCGGGCCAGCATCTCGGTGTCCAGCGGTTTGACCCAGCGCATGTTGACCACCGTGGCGTTCAGGGCCTCGGCCGCCTTCAAGGCCGGGGCCAGCAAAGAGCCAAAGGCCAGGATGGCGATGCCCTGCCCTTGGCGGCGGATCTCGGCCTTGCCCAAAGGCAAAGGATTCAGATCGGCTTCGGGCACAGTGCCCACGCCCGCACCGCGCGGATAACGCACCGCCACCGGGTGGTTTTGCGCATAGGCCGTGCTCAGCAGCTGGCGGCATTCGCTCTCGTCGGCTGGGCAAGCCAGGCTCATGTTGGGGATGCAGCGAATGAAGGCGATGTCGTAAGCGCCCGCATGGGTCGCGCCATCGGCCCCCACCAAGCCTGCGCGGTCGATGGCAAACACCACCGGCAGGTTTTGCAAAGCCACATCGTGGATCAACTGGTCATAGGCCCGCTGCAAGAAGGTGGAGTAAATCGCCACCACGGGCTTCAGGCCTTCACAGGCCATGCCTGCGGCAAAGGTCACAGCGTGCTGCTCGGCAATGCCCACATCGAAATAACGATCGGGAAAGCGGCGGTGGAACTCCACCATGCCCGAGCCCTCGCGCATGGCAGGGGTGATGGCCACCAGGCGCTTGTCTTGCTGCGCCATGTCGCACAGCCACTGACCAAACACCTGAGTGAAGGTGGTTTTGGCGGGTGTGGCCGATGGCACCAGACCGACCGCAGGGTCGAACTTGCCAGGGCCGTGGTAGGCCACCGGATCGGCCTCGGCCAGCTTGTAGCCCTGGCCTTTTTTGGTCACCACATGCAAGAACTGCGGACCGTCCAGGTGCTTGATGTTTTCCAGCGTCGGGATCAGCGACTCCAGATCGTGCCCATCGATGGGGCCGATGTAGTTGAAGCCAAATTTCTCGAACAGAGTGGCCGGCACCACCATGCCCTTGGCATGCTCTTCCAGGCGCTTGGCCAGCTCAAACAGCGGCGGCGCGTTCTTAAGCACGTTCTTGCCCACATTTTTGGCGGCCGAATAAAACTTGCCGCTCATCAGCTGCGCCAGGTAGCGGTTCAAAGCGCCCACCGGCGGGCTGATCGACATGTCGTTGTCGTTCAGGATCACCAGCAGCTTGCACTCTTCGACACCCGCGTTGTTGAGCGCCTCAAAGGCCATGCCGGCCGTCATCGCGCCGTCACCGATCACGGCAATCGAATGGCGCGACTCGCCTTTTTGGCGGGCGGCAAGCGCCATGCCCAGCGCCGCTGAAATGCTGGTGGACGAGTGGCCCACGCCAAAGGTGTCGTATTCGCTCTCGTCACGGCGCGGAAAGCCCGACAAGCCATTCAACTGGCGCAGCGTGGGCATGCGCTCGCGGCGGCCCGTCAAGATCTTGTGTGGATACGTCTGGTGCCCCACGTCCCAGACGATGCGGTCTTCGGGCGTGTTGAACACGTAATGCAGCGCCAGCGTCAGCTCCACCGTGCCCAAGTTCGAGCTCAGGTGGCCACCGGTTTTGGACACGTTGTCGAGCACACAGGCACGCAACTCGTTGGCCACGGTGGGCAAATCGGTGCGGGCGATCTGGCGCAAATCGGCCGGAGACTGGATGGCGTGGAGAAAATCGGTCATGACATCAATGGGTGCGTTGCACCACCATGTCGCACAGGGCACGCAAAGCGGCCAGGCGTTCGGCGGGCAAACCGGTGTCTTGCAAAGCTTGTGCGGCTTGCGCGGCCAGCTCATCGGCCAAGCGCTGCGCGGGCGCAAGGCCCATCAGGGCCACATAAGTGGGTTTGTCGGCAGCGGCGTCTTTGCCGGCCGTCTTGCCCAAGGTAGCAGAGTCGGCCGTCACGTCCAGGATGTCATCGACCACCTGAAACGCCAAGCCCATGGCCTCGCCAAACTGCTGCAGCGCCGCATGCGTTACGGGCGACACATCACTGCCGCAGGCCGCGCCCATCTGCACGCTGCACAGCAGCAGGGCCCCGGTTTTGAGGCGGTGCATCTGACGCAATTGGTCTTCAGTCAAGCGCTGGCCCACACTGGCCAGATCGATCGCCTGACCACCGGCCATGCCTTGGTAACCCGAAGCACGCGCCAGCAAGCCCACACAAGCGGCCTGCACAGAAGCGCTGACGCTGCCGTCTTGGGGGGTGAGGAATTCAAAGGCCAAGGTCTGCAAAGCATCGCCCGCCAGCAAAGCCTGTGCTTCGCCAAACTGCACATGCACCGTGGGCTTGCCCCGGCGCAGCACGTCGTTGTCCATGCACGGCATGTCGTCGTGCACCAAAGAATAAGCGTGGATCAACTCGATCGCGCAGGCCGCACGCAAAGCGGCGGCCATGTCGCCGCCCACAGCCTCGGCCGTGGCCAGCACCAGCAAGGGGCGCAGGCGCTTGCCGCCGTCCAGCACCGCGTAGCGCATGGCCTCGCCCAGATCCGCCGGCGAGGGCTGGGCAATGCCCTCGGCCAGTGCCGCTTCCACACGGGCCAGATGCGGCTGCATCCAGACTTTCACATCAAACGAAGCACTCATTGGCCAGTCCAGGGTTTGAGTTGGCCGTTGTCCAAGACCTTGATCTGGTCTTCCACCGCCTTGAGCTTGTCGCGGCAAAAGCCCAACAAACTGGCACCGCGCTGGTAACCCGTCAGCAGCTGGTCCAAAGGCATCTGCCCCGACTCCAGCTGGGCCACCAACTGCTCCAGCTCGGACAAAGCCGCCTCATAGGTGGCGGGCAAAGCCTGCTCGGCGTCTGAAGTCTCGGTTTTGGAAGCCTTGGGCATGGGTGATCCGCGCAAAAAGACTGATTTTAGGCGCTTCCCCTGAGCCAAACTGACAGCCATGCCCGCCTCAAGGACAAATCAGCGCCCGGCACACGCCGCTCGGGGTCTGTGGCCTGGCCCACGCAGCCCATGGGCCCAACGGGTACAATCTCGGGTTCCCCGGCAGGCCTGTTCCTGCCGTTTTTTGCGCCCGCATCTTCGGATTTGGCGCTTTGTCCCTGCCCCTTCATAGGGGGAGTCTCTAGGTCAGGTCACCCATGTCTGATTTAAGTCTTCAACTGCAGCAGGCCGCAAGCCAACTACCAGTTTCCACTTATTTCGATGAGGCGCTGTTCCAGCGCGAATTGAAAACGCTCTTCCAGCAAGGCCCCCGCTACGTGGGCCACCAGCTGGCAGTGCCCAACCCGGGCGACTACTACGCCCTGCCCCACGAGGGCGAAGGCCGCGCCCTGGTGCGCAACGCCCAAGGCGGGGTCGAGCTCGTCTCCAACGTCTGCCGCCACCGCCAAGCCGTCATGCTGGGCGGCCGTGGCAACTTGCAAACCCAACAAAAAGGCAGCGCCGGCGGCAACATCGTCTGCCCCCTGCACCGCTGGACCTACTCGCCCAAGGGCGAACTGCTGGGCGCACCGCATTTCTCGCACGACCCCTGCCTGAACCTCAACAACTACAAGTTGCAGGAATGGAATGGCCTCATCTTCGAAGACAACGGCCGCGACATCGCTGCCGACTTGGCCGGCATGGGCCCGCGCAGCCAGCTGGACTTTTCGGGCTACGCGCTCGACCGCGTCGAGCTGCACGAGTGCAACTACAACTGGAAGACCTTCATCGAGGTTTATCTGGAGGACTACCACGTCGGCCCCTTCCATCCGGGGCTGGGCCAGTTCGTCACCTGCGACGACCTGAGCTGGGAGTTCAAAGAACACTACTCGGTGCAAACCGTGGGCGTCTCGGGCGGTTTCGGCAAGCCCGGCTCGGACACCTACAAAAAGTGGCACGAAGTGCTGCTCAAATACCGCAACGGCCAAATGCCCGAGCGCGGCGCGATCTGGTTGACCTATTACCCGCACATCATGGTCGAGTGGTACCCGCATGTGCTCACCGTGTCGACCCTGCACCCGATCAGCCCGAACAAGACCCTCAACATGGTCGAGTTCTATTACCCCGAAGAAATCGTGGCCTTCGAGCGCGAATTCGTCGAAGCCCAGCAGGCCGCCTACATGGAAACCTGCATCGAGGACGACGAGATCGGTGAACGCATGGACGCGGGCCGCAAAGCCCTGCTGGCGAGGGGCGACAACGAAGTGGGCCCTTACCAAAGCCCCATGGAAGACGGCATGCAGCACTTCCACGAGTGGTACCGCCGTCAGATGAACACCCTCTGAGCGCAAAGCAGCGATGCAAGCTTCCTGGATGATCCTGGCGTCGCTGTTTTTTGCGACCATGAGCGTTTGCATCAAATTCGCTTCCAGCCACTTCCACACCTTTGAGCTGGTCTTCTACCGAGGCCTGATCGGCATGGTCATCATGGCCAGCCTGTGCCGCGCACAAGGCGTGTCCATCCGCACCCCCGTGCCGCTGATGCACGTCTGGCGCTCGGCCATCGGCGTGGTGTCTTTGTCGGCCTGGTTCTATGCCATCGCCCACCTGCCCCTGGCCACCGCCATGACGCTCAACTACATGAGCGGCGTCTGGGTCGCGGCCTTTCTGGTGGGCGGCACCTTGGTCATGGGCCGCTTGCAAGACGCCAGCCGCCAAGGCCCCGTGGTGATCACCGTGCTCACAGGCTTTGCCGGCGTGGTCATGATCTTGCGCCCCACCATCGAGCAAAACCAGCTGTTTGCCGGCGTCATCGGCTTGCTCTCAGGCCTGGGCGCGGCCATGGCCTACATGCAAGTCGCGGCGCTGGGCCGCATGGGCGAGCCCGAATCGCGCACCGTGTTTTATTTCTCGATCGGCACCACTGTGGTTGGTGGTGTGGCCATCTTGTTCACCGGCGCCAGCGACTGGGTCTGGCCGCAAGTGCTGTGGCTCTTGCCCATTGGCCTCTTGGCCGCTTTGGGCCAGCTGTGCATGACCAAGGCCTACACCCGTGGCGCCACCATGCTGGTGGCCAATTTGCAGTATTCGGGCATCGTGTTTGCAGCGCTGTTTGGCCTGTTTTTGTTTGGCGATGTGATCCCGCTGATCGGCTGGGCCGGCATGGTCCTCATCATCGCCAGCGGCATTGCCGCTACCGCCTTGCGCAAACGCGCCCTGCCCCAAGCCCCCGCCGAAGAACACTGACCCCGGAGCCGCCATGTACCCCTTGCTGATCACCGCCGCCCAACTGCAAGCCCTGCAACAACAAGGCACCGCCTTGGCTGTGGTGGACTGCAGCTTTGACCTGATGAAGCCCGAACTGGCCGACGGTCTGTTTGAGGCCGAGCACATCGCCAGCGCACTGCACGCCCACCTGGACCGCGACCTGAGCACCCACGCAGACGACGCCGTCAACGGCGGCCGCCACCCCCTGCCGCCCCGCGAACGCGTGGCCGCCTGGTTGGGCAGCCTGGGCATTGGCAGCAACACCCAAGTGGTGGTGTACGACCGCAATGCGGGCAACTACTGCGGTCGCCTGTGGTGGATGCTCAAGTGGTTGGGGCACGACGCAGTGGCCGTGCTCGACGGCGGCCTGCAAGCCTGGAAAACCGCTGGCGGCGCTGTGGCCACGGGGCCTGCCAGCCCAGCCGCAGCGGCAGTGTTTGAAGTGCGCCCCGCATTGCGCGAACTGGTCTTCACCGACCAAGTCGTGGCCGACCTGGGCCGCCCCGCCCAAACCGTGGTCGACGCCCGTGGCGCACCGCGCTACCGCGGCGAAGTCGAGCCGCTGGACCCGATCGCGGGCCACATCCCCGGCGCACTCAACCGTCCCTTCACCGACAACTTCACCCCCGAAGGCTTGTTCAAAAGCGCGGACGTGCTCAAGGCCGAATGGGACAGCGTGTTGGCTGGCCGCAGCGCCAGCACCGTGGTGCACCACTGCGGCAGCGGCGTCAGCGCCGTGCCCAACCTGATCGCCATGGAACTGGCCGGCTACGGCCCCACAGCCCTCTATGCCGGCAGCTGGAGCGAATGGAGCCGCACCACCGGCCTGCCCTGCGCCAAAGGCTGATCAGCCGGTGTGGGCCAGTTGGCTCACCGCCATGACCATAGCCATGCCGCCCACCAGCCAGATGATTTGCGCGGCGGTTTCTTTGGCGCTCAAGCGCTCTTGGAGTTGCGGGATCAGATCGGCCAACGCCACATAGATGAAGCTGCTGCTGGCCACCACCAAGAAGTAAGGCAAGGCGCCATGCAAGGCGTCGACCAACACATAGCCCACCGCGCCGCCGAGCGCTGTGATGGCCCCGGCCATGGAGACTTTGACCACCGCGGCTTTGCGGTTGCTGCTGCCCTGGCGCAAGACCACCAAGTCGCCCATGTGGTGCGGCACCTCGTGGGCCAGCACGGCCAGCGCGGCGATCACGCCCAGCTGCAAATCGGCCATGAAGGCCGAAGCGATCAAGATGCCGTCGCCAAAACAATGCACGCTGTCACCCGCCAGCACCGCCCAATGCCCGGCGGTGCGCTCGCCGTGCACGGGATGACTGTGCGCGTGATGGCTGTGCCCGTGGTGGGCGTGGCCGTGGCCATGGTGGTCGTGTTCAGCATGGCCATGGTCATGATCTTGGTGCCCGTGGTGGTGCTCATGCCCGTGGTGCCACAGCTCGGCTTTGTCGAGCAAAAAGAAAAACACCAGCCCCAAGAGCAAAGTCAAAAACAAAGCCTGCGGGGCCACGCCCGCCTCAAAAGCTTCGGGCAACAAATGCAAAAACGCCGTGGCCAGCAAAGCGCCCGCCGCCAGGCTGAGCATGTGCTGGGTGTAACGGCTGATCACGCCAAAGCTCAGCCACGCGGCCAGCCAAACGCTGCCAATACCCGCCACCAAGGTGCCGATCAAAATTGCCAATAGAGTCATTTTTCCATCCGGGGTGCACCACGCACCCCCAAAACAAACCGCCCCACAGGGCGGTTCGGTCATTCATTCATCAAGCCACGCCTTGCCGCTTGAGCCAGGCCAGCAAACGCTGCCAACCGTCCTCGGCTGCCGCTTGGCGGTAGCTGGGCCGGTAGTCGGCATGAAACGCGTGGGGGGCCTCAGGATAAACCACAAACTCGCTGGCTTGACCTGCGGCTGTGCCCTTGGCCAGTTCGGCTTTCATCTTATCAAGCGTGTCAAGCGGGATGCCGGTATCTGCCGCACCATACAGGCCCAGCACCGGTGCCTTGATCTGCGCGGCCAGCGCCACAGGGTGCTGCGGCGTTTGGGGCGTGGCGGCCCCCACCAAGCGGCCATACCAGGCCACAGCGGCCTTGAGCTTGGGCTGGTGCGCGGCATACAGCCAGGTGATGCGGCCACCCCAGCAAAAACCAGTGATCGCCAGCTTGTCGGTGTTGCCACCGTTGGCTGCGGCCCAAGCCACGGTGGCGTCCAGGTCGGCCATCACCTGCGCGTCAGGCACCTTAGCAATCAGCTCGGACTGCAGCTTGGCGATCTCGGCATAGGCGCTCGGGTCACCCTGGCGCACAAACAGCTCGGGCGCGATGGCCATGTAGCCCGCCTGCGCCAGTCGGCGCGTCACATCGGCGATGTACTCGTGCACGCCAAAGATTTCTGAAATCACCAAGACCACCGGCAAGTGGGTCTTGCCCGCCGGGGCGCTGCGATATGCCGGCATCTTGAAACCATTCACATCGATGGTCACCTCACCCGAGACCAGGCCCGTCGAAGGCGTCTTGATCGCCGTCTGCGCCATCACCTTGCCCGCCGCAGCGGCGTAACCCACCCCCAAAGCCAGCTGCAAAGCGTGGCGACGCGTGCTGCCGTCAAACGAACTTTTGCCCAGCAAAGCTTGGGCATCCTGAATCAGATTGTGGTTCACAAGGGGCTCCTTGAATTGGGGGAAGTGCGGGATCTTTGCACAAATGGGCCAATAAGAATCGAGTTATTTTGCTTCTGAAAAGCAAAAGCCCGCTTTCGCGGGCTCTTGTCGGCTACCAAAGTGGGCAACCTCGTAGGCTGTGCCTGTTTTGCATTTTAAGCGCCAGCAATCGATGGCCAGCCTAACTGTTCCTTTAGAAAGGACAGCAATGTATCGACTTTCTCAAAAGCCCAAATCAAGGACTCCCAAACCCATACCGCGCAAACACAGCCTGTGCGCTGGGCGCGAGCAAGGCGTCGGCAAAGGCCTGTGCGGCGGGGTGGGTGCCACGGCGCACGGTGAGGCCGTAGTCTGCGGACACCTGCAAATTAGGCGGCACCGCCACGATCTTCAAGCGGGGCACCTCTTGTTGGGCCGACACCGCGTTGGTGCAATAGGTCAAGAAAACGTCGGCCTGCCCCTGGTCCATGACCCATGCGTAGGTGCCCCGACCTGCTGGTGGCTTGGGCGAACTGGGGCCGCCCGTCAGCTGCAAAGCCTTGCGCTCCAGCGTGGCGTAAGCGCCAGCGCTCAAAGCATCGGCCCTGCGAAACAGCGCCCAGGCGTAATCACCGGCCGGATCGGCCTTGGGGGTGCTGGTGCCTACACGCACCGCCGGATCAAGCAAAGCGCCCAGCAAACGCTCGGGCGTGAGGTTGAGGTTGGCCTGGGTGATCGCACACAGTTGGTTGCGCACAAACACGCGTGGCGGGCTCCAGCTGCCGGCGTCGGCCAGCTTTTGCGGGTGCCCCATATCGGCCGAGGCAAAGACCTGGGCCACTTCACCCTTTTCGATGCGCTCGCGCAGCAAGCCGGAGGCCGCAAAAGACAAATTCAGTTTTTGGCCGGTGCGGGCCTCATGCGCTTGGGCGATGTCGGTCATCGCCTCGCGCAAGCTGCCAGCGGCCACCACAGCAATGGGGTCAGCACTCAACGGCATTGGGTGCGTGGCGCAAGCCGTGAGCAAACAAGAGGCCATCAGCGCAGTGATTGATCGCATGGTGTTGGAGGTCCATGGGGTTTGAAGGGAATACCTGCATATTACCCAGCCCCCATGGCCATTCACTGGTGCAGAAGAAATTACTCCGGCTTGAAGCCTGCGCCTTTGAGCAAGTCAGCACTCTCGATGACATAAGTCGCCATGTACTTGCGGAAGTCCTCACTGCTTTCGGTGACGGGCTCAATCCCCAGCGGCTCCCAAGCGCCTGCTTTGGTCAATTGCTGAACAGCTTCGTTGACCGCTTTGTTGAGCGACTGCACACGATCAGCTGGCGTGGCTTTGGGTGCCCAAACACCGTACCAAGACTCCGTCACGAATTTGGGATACCCGCTCTCGACCGCCGTGGGGACATTGGGCATGACCGAACTTCTCTTGGCTGAAGTGACCATGATGGGCTTGACCTTGCCAGCCTTGGCCATCCCTTGCATCGCAATGATGGCGTCGATCTGGATTTGCACATGACCGCCCGCCACGTCTGTCAGCGCGGGCGCGGTCCCTTTGTAGACCGCAGTCACCAAATTGGGCAGATTGCCTTGCTTGGCAAACATCAGCGTACCCAAGTGACTGGCTGCTCCCAGTGCCGGCAGCGCAGCGGTCCACTTGTCCGGGCTTTGCTTGGCCGCCGCGATCACTTCGGGGAGTTTTGTCTGGGGCAGGCCGGGGAAAATGACCATCATCAACGGCGCTTCACCGACACGGGCCACGGCCGCAAAATCGGTCTGTGGGTCATAGGGCGCAGTCGCCATGACTTGCTTGGCCAAGGCATGGGTCGACGCGGAGAACAAGAGCGTCAAACCGTCTGCATTGGCCATTTGCACGAACTTGCCGCCCACTGAACCATTGGCCCCGGGCTTGTTCTCCACGACCACGGGCACATTGAGATTCGTGCCCAGTTGCTTGGCCAGCAGGCGTGCAGCGCTGTCAACACCCCCGCCAGCGGCAAAGGGCACCACCATCTTGATGGGGCCCTCCGGGAATTTGGTTTGCGCTGCAGCGGCAGTACCCATCAGCAGCAAGGTCAACACGGCAAATCTGCGTTTCATCCGACACATGGGATGTCTCCTTGTTTGTAGAAATAACTCAATCTCGATAAGCGGTACGCCAAGCCCTTGAGCCACCCAGCAAAGGCGCCTCCACCGCTGGGCCGTGCAACTTGGCGTAAGACTCGATGGTCTTGGTCATTCGCGCAAGCAACCACTGCGCAACCCCATCATCTGCTTCACCCGCCTGCAAGCGCGCCAAGAGGGTTCTGACGGCTTTGTCTTGTTCGCAAATCGGGCCTGGCGCGAGCAAAAAAGCGACCACCTCTGGCGCACCGAGTCGCTCGCTTTCGGCCCACAAATAATCAGCGATGTCACGCTCGAAATCCTCCAGCGTCACACTGATGCCACTCATGGAGCAAGAACACCCCAGCGCAATGTGCTGCGCTGACAGACGGTGCCAAAGCTCCGCCAGATAGGTGGCTTGGGCACGCGTGGTGTTCTCTTCCATCACATCAAACATGGGCGCGCAAAGCCGAGGTTTGTGCTTCATTGACCTGGCACTGGTCATCCAGCACCACCCCATAAAGCTTTTCTGCGGCCTCTCGGCTCACATAACCCTCGCGGACATCCTCCGCCACCTTGAGTGCGTCGCGCTTGAACGGATGGCCAAAGCCACCGCCCCCGCCCGAGAGCATCTTGTAGGCATCGCCGCGTTCCAGGCGCACGTTGAAGATCTTGGCGTTGGGCAGGTCTTCTGCCCATTGGCCTTTGTGGCGGATGGCGATGCCATTGCCGGCGGCTTCACCGCCCCCTTCCAGTCCCCAGGGCTTGCAGTGCATGCGGTCAATCCGCGTGGTGACCGAAAACGGCGAGAGGGCTTGAACCACCATCTCAGCGCCGAGGCCTCCCCGGAATTCGCCCGCCCCTGCACTGTCCTGGCGGATTTTGTAGCTCTCCACCAGCACCGGGTACTTGGCCTCAAGCTGCTCTGTGGGGCTGTTGTGGGTGTCGCCATCGTTGATGCACACGGTGACCGACACACCGTCTTCACGGCTCTTGGCCCCCCAGCCCCCACCCAGCGGGCCAATGCCCACGATGAAAAGGCGACCGTCCTCGGGTGAAATGCCGTGGATGTTGGGAAAGACCAAATCGGCATGGTGCCCGGCGATGGCGCGATCGGGGATGGCGGGTGCCAGCGCCTTGAAAATGGTGTCGATCACCGTCATCGGGAAAGTCATCCACACCCGCATCGGGTAAGGCCGCTCGGCGCTGATCACCGTGCCCATCGGCATCACAACCTTCAGAGGACGGAAACTGCCATCGTTGACCGGGTAATCGGTCGGCGTTGTCAAACACTTGTAGGCCACCTGCGCACAGGCAATGCCCGTGGTGAAACCCGAGTTGTAAAAACCCTTGACCTGGCGACTCACATCCGAGAGGTCGATTTCCATTTCGTCACCTTTGACGGTGACCTTCACACGAATCGGAATGCGCTTGCCCACTTCCAGGCCGTCGTCATCCATGAAAGACTCGGCTTCGTAAACACCGTCAGGAATCGTCAACGTGTTCTGGCGAGCCAAGGCTTCCGATGCGTTCATGATCTCGCGGATCGAGGCTTGCACGTCGTCGTTGCCGTAGCGTTGCACCAACTCCAGAAAACGGCGCTCGCCCGTGGTGATGGCGGTGATCTGTGCACGCAAATCACCCAAGGCACGCTCAGGCATCCGAACGTTCATGGCGATGATGTCAATCAAATCCTGGTTGACCTTGCCCGCGCTCTGGTACTTGACGATGGGAATCTGAATGCCTTCAGAGAAGATGTCTGTCGTGATCTGCCCCAGACTGCCGCCCACATCCAGCCAGTGCGCCATGCAGCAGGTAAAGCCAATCAACTCACCCTCGTGGAAGACCGGCATGGTGAAGGTGAAGTGGTTCAGGTGACTGCCGGTGGTGTAGGCATCGTTGGTCACCAAGATATCGCCGGGGTGGATGTTCTCGTAGCCAAAGTGCCGGATCTTGGACTTCACCGTCTCGGACATGCCGCGAATGAACATCGGCAGACCCAGACCAATGGAGACCGTGTCCCCTTCCTTGGTGAACAGGCCCACCGTGAAATCCAGCGCCTCATAAATGATGAGGTTGTAGGCCGTGCGCATCAGGTTGGTTTTCATCTCCTCCGTCACGGCGAAAAGGCCGTTGCGAATGATCTCCACAATGACGGGATCAACCGTCTGTGTTGGGGTTTGAAGTGCGTTGGTGCTCATGAGCGATCGCTCCCAATGGAAATTTGCAAATTGCCGAACGAGTCCACACGGACCGTGTCCCCAGGCTGAACCACCGTGGTGGAAGCATGCTCTTCGATGAGTGCAGGCCCCTGGATCAGGTTGCCGTTTTTGAGCAGATCACGCTTGTAAACCGCTGTCGAGACATAGTCACCCGCGCTGCGGAAATACACGGGCTTGTGCGCACGCAGGGCTTGTGCATCAGGTTTTTCTTGTCCAGCGGCCACCTCATTGCGTGGCGGCTTCTTCATGCGCCCCATCACCGTGACGCGCAAGCTCACAATGTCGGCCGCCTCCTTGGGGGCCGAGGTGCCATAACGGACCTTGTGCACTTCATCAAAATGGTTTTTGATGCCCGCCCGGTCCTTGCGGTCAAAGAATTCCCGTGGCAAGTCCACCGTCACGGCATGCTCCTGACCGAAGTAGCGCATGTCACCGGCACGCTCGAACACGATCTCTTCTGGTCGAATCTGCGAAGCGCCGATCGCTGCGCGACCTTCGTCCTCCATCTCTTTGTAGATGGCTTCGATTTCTTCAAAAGACAAACCATCGAGACGGCGAAACACCGAGCGCACATAGTCATAACGCAAATCGGAAAACAGCATGCCGTAAGCCGAGAAGTAACCCGGCGCATAAGGAATCAGCACATTCCGGATACCGATTTCACGGGCAATGGCCGATGCATGCAGAGGCCCCGCACCGCCATACGTCACCATAGTGAAACTGCCGGCATCCAGGCCGCGCTCCGTCGTCACCGCCTTCACGGCGTGCGACATCTGCGTGACCGCAATGCGCAAAATGCCATCGGCAGCGCGGGTCGCGTCCAGGCCCAAAGGCGTGGCCACTTTCTTGTCCATCGCCTCGCGGGCACGGTCCAAGTAGAGCGGCATTTCGCCCCCCAGGAAGTTGTGCTCGTCCAGGCGACCCAAGATCAAGTTGGCGTCGGTCACGGTCGGCTCTTCACCCCCCCGGCCATAGCACACCGGCCCGGGCATGGAGCCCGCAGAACGTGGCCCCACGCGCAGTGAATTGCCCAGTTCCACGCGGGCAATGGACCCACCGCCGGTGCCCACCTCAAAGATGTCCATCATCGGGATCTGAATGGGCAGGGCTTTTTCATAGCCCCCAATCAGCGCACTGCCCGTGGTCAGCGGCCGACCTTCGCTGATCACCCCGGCTTTGGCGGTGGTGCCGCCCATGTCAAAAGCGATGGCATCTGGCAGGCCCAGCTGCGCACAAATGGCTTGTGCGCCAATCACGCCCGCAGCGGGGCCGGACTCCAGCATGCGCACACAGTCGCGGCGGGCATGCTCCAGCGGGAACAGCCCCCCCGTCGATTGAACGGCATAGAAATCACCGACAAACCCTTTGGCTTCCAGGTGCTCTTCAAGCTCCCCCAGATAGGCCGACACACGCGGGCCCACATAGGCATTGGCCACCGCTGTCGAGACACGTTCAAATTCGCGGTATTCCTGAGACAGCTCGTGCGAAGCACACACGAAGGCACCTGGAATCTCCTCTTGCAAGATGGCCTTGACGCGGCGCTCATGGTCAGGGTTGCGGTACGAGTGCAGCAGCAACACCGCCACGGCTTCGATCTTCTCAGCCTTGAGCTGCCGAGCCAAAACACGAACGCCCTCTTCGTCCAGCGGCTTGTGCAAAGAGCCGTCGGCACGCAGACGCTCGCTCACCTCATGGCGTTGTGAGCGCGGCACCAAAGGCACATGCTTGGAGAAAAACAGGTTGTAGGCATCAGGCCGGTTCACGCGTCCGATTTCGTAGATGTCCCGAAACCCTTCGGTGATGAGCAAGGCCGTGTTGGCGCCATTGCGCTCGAGCAAGGTGTTGATGGCAATCGTGGAGCCATGCAGAAACAGATAGCCGTTGGTCAGGTCAATGCCTGCACCGTCCAGTGTGTTTTGGATCCCGTCATGCAAATGGCCATGGGTGGACAGCGCCTTGCCAAAAGAGATCTGACCCGTCTCTTCATCGAAGCAGGCCATGTCGGTGAACGTGCCGCCGATGTCCACCGCGATGCGCAGTGATTTCTTGTTTGCAGTCATCTTGTTTCCTTCAAAGACCAGCGTTGGTCACCACGTTTCGCAAGGTGCCCAGCCCAGTGATCTCGACCTCAATGACGTCACCTGCGTTCATGTACACCGGCGGCTCACGCTTGTCGCCCACGCCGCCAGGTGTGCCGGTCGCAATCACATCACCGGGGGACAAGTTGGTGAAACCCGAGAGGTATTCGATGATCACGGGCAAGGTGAAGATCAAGTCGGCCACGCTGGCGTGCTGCATGACCTGGCCATTGAGGCGCGATTCGAGCGTGAGCTGATTGACGTCAGGAATGGCCTTGCGCGTGGCCATGAAAGGCCCCAAAGGCCCTGTGGCGGGAAAGTTCTTGCCCGGCGTCCACTGGTGCGTGTGGCGCTGCCAGTCGCGAGCGGTGCCGTCGTTGAAGCAGGCGTAGCCCGCAATGTGGTCCCAGGCGTCTGCCTGCGCAATGTTGCGCCCGCCTTGGCCAATGATCACGGCCAACTCGCCCTCAAAATCGAAACGCGTGGTGGCAGTGGGCTTGGGCAGTGGCGCACCATGCGCACTGAGGCTGTCTGCAAACCGGGTGAAGATGGCGGGGTGCTCACTGTCGGCACGCTTCATCTCAGCGACATGGGTCTTGTAGTTCAGGCCCACGCAAAACACTTTTCCAGGATTCGCAATCACAGGCAAAAGTTGGGCATCGCTGGCTTTGACGGGCTCCCCGGCCTGCACGGCTGCGGCCTCCAAAGCGTCCAGCTGATTGGCCGCGATGACCGATTTCAAATCAGGGTATTGCGCGGCAAAGGCAGCAGGCACCTGCAACCAGTTGCTCTCATCTTTCCAAAGGCCATAACTGGCCTTGCCACGGTACTTAAAGCTGACAAATCTCATGTTTTTCCTCGGATAACGCGCATCGCCTGTCGATGCATGAATGACTCTGGGGCAAAGTCTAGGCAGATCAATGCCATGTGCATAGAATCCAATCCGAGATTTCAGATATGCCTTAATTGGCATATCAAAGGAGGCACATGCAGATTCAGGACTTCAAGCTCTTTTTGGAAGTGGCCGAAATGGGCAGCTTCACCAAAGTGGCCGCACAACGCCAAACGGTGCAATCCCACATCAGCCGTCAAATCAGCGCCTTGGAAGAGGCCTGCGGTGGCACCTTGTTCAGGCGCACCGGCCGGGGTGTGGCCTTGACCGAGTTTGGAGACCACGTTGCGCTCAGAGCCCGGCAATGGGTCCGCGAAACCGACGCGTTTTTTGCCGATATCCAGCAAACCGCCCGCGTCCCCATGGGGGAGGTGCGCCTGGGCATCCTGCCTTCTGCGGCGCACCCGCTGATGACACAGGTCTTCAAACGCCTGCAAAACGAATTCCCCAAAATCGCGCTCAACATCCGCGAAGGCCAAGGCGGAGAGCTGGACGCCATGCTCGATGCGGGCAGCGTGGACATGGCCATCCTCTTTCGATACGACAAACCCCACAACCCTGACGAGACCTTGCTCACCACCGCCAGCACCTATCTGGTTTCACGCCCGGGACTGTCCTTGACCCATGCTGACACGGTGGAATTCCGTCGGCTGGAGGGCTTACCGCTGGTGCTGCCCCGTCGGCCTGCGCACTGGCGATCCATCCTCGACGAGACCGCCAAAAGCAAAGGATTCCATCTGCAAGCCACCCTGGAAGCCGACTCTTTGCGGGTGCAAAAAGAACTCATTGCCGACAACCCCCACCTGTATGCGCTGCTGGGCCCGTTCTCTGTGGATCAGGAGTTGCGCACGGGCAAGCTTCAAGCGGCCAAGATTATCGGCCCCGACCTCAAGCGCTATGTGACGCTGGCCCACCCCAAACAAGGACAGCCGACCCAAGCCAGCCGAATCGTCTCCAGGTTGATCAGAGAAACCGTCGAGGGGTGGGACGGTCAAATCACGACGCCGGTGCACAGGCCGCCGCCCTGAGCACCCAGGCGTTTTTGTGATGACTGGGAACCATCACACAAAGACAATGCTCCGCAGCAGCAAGCTGATCCCGCTGAGCAGAAGGACCGCATGGACCGTATTTCTCGCGGTGACCGGCTGGATACGTGCATTGAAACGGTGTCCCAGCCATCCGCCCAACACGGCCATGGGCGCAAGCCAGAGGGTTTGGGCCAAGACCTGATCCATGTCACTGCGCCCTGACAGGCCGTTGCTGAACAAGGCGATGCACACCGTGATCAAAATCAAAAGCGGCGCAGTGGCGCGGACGTCCTCGATCTTGCTTTCTTGACGAGTGAGCCATGCCATGACAACAGGACCGGCTGTGCCAAAAAGGGTTTCGATCAACCCCATCAAGGTTCCGGCCATCGAATTGACCCAGGGGCTTGAGGGTTCGAATCGCTGGTTTTGCCCCCGCAGTCCACGGGCAGCGACCCAGCATATGTAAAGCCCCAAAACAGACAGCGCCCAAGCACTGTCACCCCAGGCATGGGACATGCTTGCGAGCCAGGCACCAACAATTGCAAAAGGCATGACCTTGGGCACCACGCTCCAACGCACATGCTCCAGATTCAAAACGGTGTGCGCGATGGATGCCGGAATATCCAGCAACAACACGATCGGGACAATCGCGCTCAGGGGCCACTGCCATGACAGCAGAGGAATGATCACCAGCGCCGACCCAAAACCCGTCAGGCCAAAGACGCAGTACCCCAGCAGCACCACCAGCGCCGGATAGCCCACGCCATTCCAAAAAGCAGCGTCCAACATGCCGCCTCAATACGCCGCGGGCGTGCTGATCCAAAGCACCACGGCGGGCTCGCTGCTCGAATTGAAGCAGCGGTGGAAACCCTCGCGTGGCAGGGCAAAACTATCGCCCTCCTGCAAGATGAATTTCTCGCCCTCCAAGTGGAGTTCAAGAACGCCGCTGAGCACGAGTCCGGCTTCTTCCCCCTGGCGTTTTCTGCCGCGGTCACCCGTTCCTGTTCCGGGCGCAAAGGTGCTTTCAATCAGCAGGATTTGTCCACTCAACGATGGCGAAAGCATCTCTTCGAGAACGCCTGTGCCATGAAAGTCAAATTTCTTGCGGGTGGACTTGCGCACTATCAGGCCCGCCTCCCCTGGCTTGGCTTGGGTGCCCTCTTGGAAGAACCAACTGAGGGTCACATCCAGTGCCTGCGCGATTTCATGCATCGCTGAAATGCTCACCTCGGACATGCCGCGTTCGATTTGACTGAGCCAGCCGACCGAGCGGTTGATGCGTTCAGCCAGATCCACCAAGGTCATGCCGCGCGACTTTCGCAAGTCACGTATTTGCATGCCCAGGGCCAGTTGCGCACGCATCACCGGGGACTTTGTGTTTTTCTTCTTATCCATTTTTCAAAACCGATGGAGGAACCGAGGAAGCGAGCAGCGCCTTGTGCAACCACTGTGACCAGGTGCGCACCAAGTCACAGCGGTCTGAAATGCCGTTGCAATGGCCGCCCACCAAACGCCAGCGCTTTGCAGATGACGCCTCTGCCACAGATGGCGCTGCCTGTGCGCTTGCCGTTGACGCGACATGACTGGCTGCACGACTGGCCGCCAGGCTGGATGGGCTCGGGTGCGGATTCACATGAACCTGCCCTTCAAAAATGGTGGCTATCACACGGACATCGAGCAGACCATCGACACCCCGCTCAAAGGGGTCTGTATCCAGAACCGCAAAGTCGGCCCGCTTGCCCACGGAGATGGAGCCGATCTCTTCATCGAGTCGAAGCGCCCAAGCCGCATCGATGGTGACGGCACGCAAAGCCTGGTGCAACGTCAAGCGCTCAGACGGCGACATGACTTTCCCGGTCCGCGTCTGGCGCGAGGCTGCACACCATGCCAAAGTCAAGGGTTCAGCCGGTGCCATCATGAAATCCGAATGCAAAGAGACCCGCATGCCTTCCCGCACCATCGAGCCGCAACGGACCAGCTGCGTGGCCCGTTCTGGGCCCAAGCCGACCTGGGCGTAGTCATCGCCCAGAGCATGCAGGTAATAGGGGTTCACGCTGGCGTGCGCACCCAGCGCAGCCAACTGGCTTGTTTGCGCTTGCGCGTGGTAGCCCACATGGTGCACATGAAAACGGTGATCAAAGCGCGGGCATTGCCTTTGCGCCTCTTTGAGCGCATCCAGCACCGCTTCCATGCCGCCATCGCCGTTGACATGAACGTGCACCGTCCAGTCGCGCTTGAAGGCTTCGAGCACGCCCGCCTTGAGAATTTCAGGCGTCATCAGCCATTCGCCCTCGTGGCCGTCCAGATAGCCCGGCCAGCGCATTTTCATCAATTGCGAAAAGATGGCCCCGTCTGCAAAAAGTTTGATGCCACGCGCAAACCAGACATGGCCCTGCGGGCCGTCAGCCCACATCTTCTCGATGGCTTCGAGGCCAAGATCAAATGCAATGGCTTGATCCGGCGGGCCCAGCTCGGCACCGCTGGCGCGGTTGGAAAAACTGCGCAAATCAAACACATTGACCACCCGCAAGGGCGACGCGCCTTCTGGCAGCGCCTTGTGGAGCGCCGCCAACTCGTACTCCGGCGAGATGGCACCGAACAACATGTCGCCTGCGGTCGTGATGCCGCCCATGCGCATCAAGGTCACCATTTGCTTGAGCCCCTCGCCATACCACTCGGGTCGAAGAAAATAAGGCAACAGCCCCATCAGGATGGGCTTGAAACCGGTCTCAAAAAAATGTCCCCGTTTCCAATCGATCTGTGGATGGTCTTGCCAATCCTCCGCTTGCAGACCCAACTGATTGATGGCCGCTGTATTCAGATAAGTTTCGTGGAATGAGCGCTGCCAAAGAATCACCGGCGTGTCCGGAAACAAGGCATCGAGCATCTCGCGGTCGTAGCGCCCATGCAAGTCAGGCTGGTAGCCCCAGGTGATGAACCAGGGTTTGGACGGATCACGCGCCTTGAACTCTTGCAGCAAGCGCTCTTTGTAGCGCTCAGGGTCACGCACCTCGGGCCGAAGTTGGCCATCCGCGCCGCGCCACGCCTCGGGGGCCAAGATGACCATGGGCAGCAGCAGTGCGCCCAAGAAGGGGTGAATGTGGTTGTCAATCAAGCCCGGCATCAGCACCTGATCTTCAAAGCTGCGATCTATCCGCACCTGCCGGTCACGGGTCCAGACCGCCATGTCATCCAGGGTGCCGACCGCCAAGACTTTGCCTTCACTCACCGCAACGGCCGTGGCCTCCGGCAAGGTGTCATCCATGGTGATGATCTTCTTCGCGGTAAAGATCACCAATTCACGCGCAGAGATGTTGCTCATGTGTGCAAGCTTTCTGAGTAGACCTGATGGGGTGTATCAGGCGGCATTGTTTCACATAAATGAAAAATATCTCAAAAAATTCATTCGATGCGCATGGCTTTTTTCAAGCCCTTGGCTCCGCCACATCGGTCGCCAAAGCAAACAGCTGCCCGACCGGGGCACAAGCAAGCAAGGGGGCCAGGTGTTGCGCCTGCTGGAGTCTCACCGCGCTGTCTTGCCAGGCTTGCCACGCCGCGTGATCGCGCCAGAGCACCGAGATTTGAAGCTCGTCCGCGTCTGTCAGCGACAGCAACACCTCTGCACTGACAAAGCCCGGGATCGCCTCTTGGCACTCCTGCAGCACGCGACGTTGGAAGAAAGCCGCCAACAGTTGTTCCCGCTGTCCGGGCATGCTTTTGGCTGTCAGGGTGGACCGTACACAAGTGCTGGGGTGTTCGTTCATGGCCACCGATCAGGGTTAATGCTGATTTCAGTCTAATTCATTCAAGTGAAAAATTTCAACAAATTTTCATTGGATTGCAAATCCAGCGGACTGCCCCAACCACCGGCGTCACCACGCCAAGAAAGAGGAACCCTCCATGAACGCCCGAAAAATTTTGTCCTGCTTGGCACTGCCCTTGTTGATGAGCGTGAACGCCTATGCGCAAGACTTCCCGAACAAAACGGTGACGATTCAGGTGCCATGGCCTGCAGGTGGCTCGGTGGACGTGGCCGTGCGGGCACTTGCCGCAGAACTCAAGAACCAATGGCCCCAACAATCCGTGCTCGTCGAAAACACCGTAGGCGCAGGCGGATCGATTGGCACCGTCAAAGCGCTGTCTGCACCGCCCGATGGCCACACCCTGATTGGCAGCTCACAAATGGAGATGATCTTCGCGCCGCTGGTGTACCAATCGGCCACCTACAAACCGCAAGACGCCAAGACCGTGTCCTTGCTCGGTTACGCCTCGATGATGATGGTCGTTCGCAAAGATCTGCCTGTGCAAAATCTGTCGGACCTGGCCAAGCGAATGCAAAGCACCACAGAAAAACCGCTGTCGTTTTGCACACCAGGCGCTGGCACCATTTACCACTTTGTCATGGAGCAGATCGCTTCCAACCTCAAGGGCCAGGCCTTGCATGTGCCCTACGCCGGTTTTGGTCAGTGCCTGAACGACATGGCCGGTGGCGTTGTCGACGTGTCCTTGATGCCGATCGCAGGCCCCATTCCGGGCTTTGTGGACAAAGGGGTCATCCGTGCCCTGGCCGTTTTCAACGACAAGCCCAGCCCACGCCTGCCCAACGTGCCCTTGGCGAACGCCACCAAAGGCTTTGAGAACTACAACCATGTGCTTTGGTCTGCATTGCACGTCAGCAACAAGGTGCCCGACGCCGTGGTGGCCAAACTGCATGCGGCGATTCAGACGGCGTTGAGCAAGCCTGAGTTGCGCAAGGCCATCGAGGCACCCGGTGCAACCGTGTTTGAGCCCATGTCACCCCAACAGGCGCATGCGTTTTACTTGAAAGATGCCGAGAACATGGAAAAAATGGCCAAGATGGTGGGCGTGACCAAAAAGTAATTTGTGAAGTCCCCGCCATGAACCAATTTCCCTCTGCAGCAGAAACAGACCCCGTCAAAATGGGTTGGATGGTGGGCTCGCCCCCACCCCCAGACAAGCTCATTTCTTTTCAAGATGGCGGGGTCTACCAGTTCCCCAAAACCCGCTGGAGTTTTTGCAACTTCAGGCGCATGGGGCCCACCACGGCGGTGTCCAGGGGCTTGGGCCCGGCATCGCCGCTGCTGCGCACAGAGCTGGCCGAACTCGACAACGTTGAGTTCACCCCTTTGGGTTCGACACAGACCATGACCTGGGGCCAGGCCTACGACGCCAACTACACCGACGGCGTGGTGGTGCTGCACCGGGGAAAAATCGTCTACGAACGCTACAGCGGTGTGATGAAGCCCGAGGGGCAACACATCGCCATGTCGGTCACCAAATCATTTTTTGGGCTGATCGGGCAAATGCTGGTGGCTGAAGGTGCCCTCGACGAGTCAGCACTTGTCACGCGCTATGTGCCTGAACTGCAAAACAGTGCCTTCACCGATGCCACGATCCGGCAAGTGCTGGACATGCGCACGGGGCTCAAATACAGCGAAAACTACGCCGACCCGCAGGCCGAAATCTGGATGCACGCCCGCGCTGGCGGTGTGCTGCCCAGACCGCCCCAATACGCAGGCCCCCAGACCTTTTACGAGTTTCTTCAAACCGTTCAAAAAGAAGGCCAGCACGGCGGCAACTTCGCCTACAAAACTGTCAACACCGACGTCATCGGCTGGGTGATTCGCCGCGTGACCGGCCTGTCGATTGGTGAAGTCCTGTCGCAGCGCATCTGGTCCAAACTGGGCATGGAGCAAGACGCCTACTTCACCGTGGACAGTGCGGGCAACGAGTTTGCGGGCGGCGGGCTCAGCGCGGGCCTGAGGGACATGGCCCGATTCGGTGAAATGCTGCGCAATGAGGGCACTTGGGCAGGGCAACCAATCATCCCCCCAGCCGTCATCCATGACATTCGATTCAAGGGCGATGCTTCGGCGTTTCCTGTCCAGAACTTCCCCACCTTGGGCGGATGGGCCTATCGGAACATGTGGTGGGTGTCGAACAACGCCCACGGGGCCTACTCGGCACGAGGCATTCATGGCCAAGCGATCTACATCGATCCCAAGGCAGAAATGGTGATTGCCCGATTTGGATCACATCCACTGGCTGCCAACACAAACTTCGACCCGACCTCTTTGCCGGCGTACCACGCTGTCGCACAGTTTCTGCTGAAGCAAGGTTGACCCTACCCTAGCCTCTTTTCTTTACACCTCCAGCACTACCGCAAGAAAAAACAGAATACTTTCCATTAACATCCAAGCTCAATTTGTGAGCACTAAATGGGTCTTAATTGGAACGAAATCAAATCCAGGGCATTGCTTTTCAGCAAGACCTGGGCCGACGCCTGCAACGAAGACAGCGAAGCCAAGCCCTTTTGGATCGACTTCTTTGAAATCTTTGGCATCACCAACAAACGCGTTGCCACCTTCGAGCTGAACGTCAAAAAGCTCGGCGGGACGCAGGGCTTTGTGGATTTGTTCTGGCCCAGCCTCGCTGGCAACCCACTTAGCGTCATTGATCAAGCCGCGCAATGCGTGTTCGACACCCGCGCCCAATTTGCAGACGCCTCACTGGCCGACCTGTACGACCCACTGACCATGCCCCCGGCCCTGCTCAAGGCCCACCAAAAACTAGACGCCGCCGTAGACGCCGCCTACCAACCCAGCGGCGGCAAAAAGACCTACGCCTCCGACGCGGAACGCGTGGCCTTCCTGTTCGAGCTGTACCAACGCATCACCAGCTTGCTGCCTGCGCCAGCAGCCAAGAAAACACGAACAACCAAATACACATAAGGTAATTGACTCAGTATGAAGTATGCCTACGAAGATCTGAATGAAGATCAGTTTGAGCAGCTGGTAGTGTTTCTTTGTCGACAGCTACTAGGCATGGGCGTTCAGGGATTCGCTAAAGGTGTCGATGGCGGACGCGATGCCAAATTCGTTGGAGTTGCACAGCTACTGCCAAGTAAGGCCGCGCCATGGAATGGCACTGTCATTGTCCAGGCCAAGCACACCAACGGCTACAACCGGAGCTTCTCCGAAGGTGACTTCTTCAATCCGAAGTCCGTAAATAATGTCATCGGCAAGGAAGTGCCGCGGATTAAAAAGCTGCGCAATGAGAAGCGGCTCGATCACTACATGCTCTTTGCCAATAGGAGGCTAACGGGCAATGCGGAGAGTGACATTCGCGCACACATTGCCAAAGCTTGCGACCTTTCAGAGCAGTCCATCATGCTTTGCGGTCTGGAGCTGCTTGAGAGTTGGCTCAAGGATTTCCCAGACGTGCCGGGAAAGGCAAATCTTGATCCGGTCGATTCGCCTTTGATCGTCAGCCCCGATGAACTATCGGAGGTCGTCCAGGCCTGTGCTCGCCACATGGACGAGGCGACTAAGACTATTGAAGTGCCGCCAACGCCGCGTACTCCATATGAGACAAAAAATACGGTCAACGCCATGACCGCTGAATATGCCAAGGCGTTGCGAAAACGCTATTTGAAGGAGACCGCGCAGATCAAGGTCTTCCTCGCCGCGCCCGAGAACGAAGGACTGCTAAGGATGTATGAATCTGTTATCGATGAATTCCAGTTCAAGATCATCTCCAAGCGGAGGGAGTATCAGTCTTTCGATGAGGTGATGGAGTATCTATTAGCTCTACTCTTCAAGCGTGACCCTCTCTTGAGCGCCAACAAGCGGCTGACTAGGGCCATGTTGTTCTACATGTACTGGAACTGCGATATAGGTGAGGGCGACGATGCTGAGGCCAACTAAGCACTCTCACCCTGACCGGACCATTGTTAATGTGGCTTTGATTTTGCTCACACGTCTTCGCAAACGTCGCCTTGAGGGTTACAGCCCGCTTCGCGGCTACGCGAAGAAGGTCGTCGTCGGTGGGGACGTTTTGTTCTTGCCTGCGCTCAATTTTCTCTTCATCCTTGGGCTGATCGAGTACCGCCCCAAGACTGACGCTATCGAGTACGTGGGGCCAAATGAAACTGTCTAAGCTATATTCCAACAAGCCTGATCTATTCGTTCCCATCGAGTTTCAGCTTGGTCTAAACGTCGTCCTTGCAGAGATTCGGTTGCCAAAGAATCGCAACAAGGACACCCATAATCTTGGCAAGACGACGCTGGGTCAGATGATCGACTTCTGTTTTCTTGCTCGACGCGACCCAAAGTTCTTCCTCTTCAAGCACGAGGAGTTGTTCAAAGACTTCGTGTTCTTCATGGAGATCGAACTACCCGATTCGTCCTATTTGACTATTAAGCGAGGAATCAAAGAGGCCCCCAAGATAAGCTTTAAAAAGCACAAAGCATCGCATCAGGACTTAACTGAACTTATTGAGGAAGAATGGGATCACCCCAACCTGCCATTCGACCGCGCGCGCGAAATGCTCGACAGTCAGCTTGACTGGCGGGCTGTATCTCCGTGGGACTACCGCAAGGGTTTGGGCTATCAACTCCGGAGTCAAGACGATTTTCAAGACGTCTTCCAGTTACGTCGATTTGTCGGCTCGCATGCGGACTGGAAACCCTATATCGCTCAGATTCTGGGTTTCGACTACAAGCTGATCGCACAGCACTATAAAAAGGAGGCGCAACTTGAGGATAAGAAAGCTAAAGCCGAAGCGATAAAAGTCGAACTTGGCGGCTCAAATGATGACGTCAACAACATTGAAGGCATCTTGTTGCTGAAGAAAAAAGACGCTGAGAAGAAGCAGATGCTCCTAGACGCATTCGACTTCCGACAGCAAGACAAAGATCGCTCTAAAACGCTTGTAGATGACATCGACATGCGTATCGCCGCTCTGAATTCACAGAGATACACGCTCACCCAGAGCAAAAAAAAGATCGTCACCTCACTTGAGGACGATCAAATTCTCTTCAACCCCGAGGAGGCATATCGGCTATTTGAAGAAGTTGAAATCCTTTTTTCTGGGCAGATAAAAAAAGACTTCGATCAACTGCTCAAATTCAACCGAGCGATAACAAAGGAACGCCGTGGCTACCTACAAGAGGATCAGGCTGAAATTGAGGTCGAACTCAAGAGGTGTCACTTTTCACCACATAGAGTCCATTTCGTTTTCGGCATATAGGAGCCACTCCGTTTTCGGCATATACGAGCCAGTGCGTTTTCGGCACTTACAGGCCAGCTGATTTTCGGCACATAGGAGCC